>OBEQ011064002.1_pt1 | contig 22599 bp, 27 predicted proteins | sample 1670901 | NCBI WGS metagenome assembly OBEQ01 (sample SAMEA104232315, study PRJEB22302) | groundwater metagenome | biome: forest; feature: aquifer; material: groundwater | place: USA | collected 2011-08-07 | depth 5.4 m
GAACCAGATTGCCAGAAGCGCTCCGAAGAACAAGCCGATGCCGAGTTGAATATTGTTCGTTTGTTCGATTGTCCCTTTCAGGCTCGACCATTCCAGATCGACGCTCAGCACATGCCCAGCAGGGGCGATTCTCAGGTAATATCAGCTTGGCTATTTTCACGGCCTGCCTGATGGCGTTCAGCGGGATCGGGACCCTGAGTTTGCGTCCATCCCGAACCAGCGCCGCGAGTGTTGTAATTTCTGGCGCTGCCAGGTTGAATGGACCGGTCGCGTCGGTGTGCAGCGCTTGCACGATTGCTTCTGCAACGTCTTGTTCGTGCACCACCTGGAGTTGCGCCGGTCTGGGTGTTGTGATGACGTAGGCCGCCTTGCACATGCTGCGAAGGAATTCTTGCGCGTTGGGTCCGAAGATCAGGTGCGCACGCAAGTGCGTGACGTTCGGGAAGTGCAGCGCGGCTTCCCGCTCGATCTCCGCCTTGTGAACCGCGTAGGTGAAAACTTCGTTTGGTTTGAGCGCCGCATCCTCAGTGAGGTTTTCGCCGCTGCCGTATACCGACACGCTCGACATATTGATTACTTTTTTAATGTCGTTGGCCTGGGCTGCTTTGAATACGTTCAGGCTTCCATGCACGTTGTTTTCATGCATTTCTTCGTCTGTGAGTTGCCCCTTCATCACCGCGAAAGCCAAATGCACTACGGCGTCGTAGCCGATCATCGCTTCGGCCAGGCGCCCGGAGCGTATGTCCAGGATTTCCGATTTGAGTTTTTTATGGGTGAAACCGCACTGTTTCAGATCGATGCCGTAAATGCTTTCAACATTCTGCAGTTCACACAGTCGGGGTAGTACGGCTTTGGCTAAACATGCCGCTGCTCCGGTGATAAATACTCGCATCGTTCGTCCTGATCATTTCATTTCGGCCTGTCGTTATTTAGGGAAATCGTAACAGACTGCTGTGTGGAGAATAGATTTTCATTATCGCAGACGCTTGTATTGCAGTCACCTCGTAGCAATACAAAATTTGTACTCGTAGCAATACGAGATTTTACTCCCCCAGCTACATCCTCAAAGGAGTGGCATGGTGCGGCGCTTCAAGCACATCGATCGTTGCCTCACAAATGCTATTGAGCGATTCCAACACCCGAGCCAGGGTCACGTTGGCTTCCCGCTTGTCGGGCGTGAATGGGTCGCCGGAGATGGACACCACACCACCCGAGGACGCCCCCACAACTAGTTTCTCGTGCCTTCCCACCTCGACATCCGCGTATTCCCACGGGGAGACGCTGCCCACGGACGGATACCAGGTGGGCTCGGGCAGACCCAGTTTCGCCAACGCCATCCCGGCCAGCTCCTTCGCTTCGTCGAGTGTCATCGCCTCGCGACCAGCCTCCCACGACGTGGACACATCAGGGAACTTGTCTTCAACACGTTTCTCTGTGCTCATAACCTTCTCCTATGTTATCGATGCGTTGCAAGTGCTGCCTTGGAGAGTTGCACTTGCAACGCATCTATTTGTTCAGTAAAAAAACCGCGCATTTGTTCTAACGAGATAGGCTCGCCGAGCAGATGCTCGTATCCTTCATCACCGGGCAATGGCTGGAGTGTTCTGAGGCGGATGCTAGCGATTTCAAATTTTGGCAGAATGGCGGCGGCCTCAAAGACCCGGTAGAGGTCGCTCATGTCATACCCGTGCCGGGTCATCAGAAGGTACAGATCGAACCAGTCCCGCGTTTTGGATCGGTCGGCGCAGACGAGACATTTGGTGGCGAAGATTTCGTCCAGCGTAGCGACGCGCAGACGATCGCCCGGCTGCGCAGGAATGAAGTGCGCTGCTTCCGGCTCGGGCGAAAAAAATGTGACCTTGACGCTGTCGTCGACAATGTAATCCTGCTGATAGTCTTCAAGCGGCATGCCATCGATCTCGCCTTGCAGGACGCCGGCCGGATCCTGGTTTAGCACGAAGCGATGGCGCCCCGCAGTCTCGGAGCGCAACAGCGCCTTGATCTGCCCCTTCGGGATCCGAGACGATGACGTATAGGCGAAATCAAGGTCTTCGCTGATCCGGTGGCCAATGCGCAGGGTAAGTGCTGTGCCGCCGATCAGCACGAAGCCACGCAGCAGAGGATGATCCTGCAGCGCTTGCCAAATCCTCGCGGTATCAAGCCGCAGCTTGCTCGTATCCATGGCGGATATTTTTCAGAATGTTTTCCGTGATCGGGGTGGCTTGCTCGACTTCGGCGCTTCCTTGCGCCCGAAGTGCCGCCCACTCCGATTCGAGCCGAGCCAGGCCATATTGCACGGCCGCGTCCAGCAGAACGGTAAATTGCGGACGCAGCAGTGCGCGTTGTAGATAAGTGGCGTCGCCAGCGCTGGGGTTGGACCAGACCAGTGTTTTGTGCCGGCGGCGAAAAGCGACGGCCTTGTCCATGGGCTGACTGGCCACTGCTGCAGGAGACAGCACGAAAGACATGTCCACCGCTTTTGCCAATCGCTGCAGGATGTCGAAAGTGGGGTTGCCTCCACAAGTTTTAAGCCGCGACAAAGTCTCAGGCGTAATGTCCGCGCGCTCCGCAAGCGTTTTTTGGCTCATGCCTTTCTGGCGCGCGGCTTGGATAATTTCGGAGATGATGGGCGTCGCGTTCATGATATATAAATCAATGATTGACATGGATATTGATTTATATATTAACAGAAGCCGCCCTGAAGTCAACAGGATATCAACCATTCACCAACCTGTGGCCACTGTTTTTTGTCCACAGTTTCTGTGGGTAACCCGATGGCGTTGACCGCAACGGCCGCACGAGCTTTGTGTTTCAGTGGTTTGCTTAATGATGCAGCGGTTTCATATATCGACCCCCTACCGGGCAGGCAAGATTGAGTTCCCCTGGCGACTTATTCTGTTTCTACTTTGAAGCGATCTACTGCAAGATCGCAGCCAATTCCTTTTCGTCCGGTGATCCCATCAAAGCAGCAACCTTCTCGCCACGCTTGAACATGAGCACGGGAACCCCCGTATAGCCTGTGTCACGCAGCAACAGCAGATTCAGTGCCATATTGCGTTTGACTTGATTGCTGACCGCAACAGGTTGCAACTGGTGATTCACCATCTGGCCCAGCCCCTCGTCTGGATTTGCATAGATTGCTGCGCCCAGCGGCTCACTCGTGTCCTTGAGTAACGCAACGGGCAGCCATCTCACCTGGACCTTTCCAGCCTGCACGCCGGCACGCAAGGTTGCCCAGAGTCTGTGGCAGTAGGGGCAATTGGGGTCGAAAAAAACATAGATCAATTTCCCGCTCTTGCCATCTTGAATCCAACTGCGCTGTTCTGCCCGGTCCCAGAGCTGGCGCAATTGAGCGGCGTTCATGATTTTCTCGGCGCCGACGACAGATGGAACGCCAGCCTTGTTCATGTCCGCATTCGTCACATTGTTTCCTTGAGCATCGAAAACGATGCCGGAAACAAGATGCTTGCCGTCTGCGGTCAGATAGAACAAACGCTTCTCTGTACCGCTATCGGCCACGATTGCCCGCATACCGGATCCGGAAACAAAACGCTGCGTGATCTTCACGCCCTGCGAGAGCAGGTGCTGCTCCGCAGGCGTAATGTTGTTCTCCGCTGCAGATGCGGCTGCAGAAACGCTGACACATGCAGTGAGCAAAATTGCTTTGATTACTTGACCCAATATCGTACCCTCCCAACATCCTGATGAATAAATTCGCTGGCAATATAAAAGCCAACGCCACCCGCCTGATAAGCCGCAATCAGACGGCCCAGATAATCGACCGGCAGACCTCGCATCTTGCCGTCGATTGCCATACCTTTTTTGTGTAACGAATCCTTCACGGCACCCTCTGTTCTGTTATTGGTACCCGCGGTGCGTGCGCCGCTGTGCACTTCATAAGGGTCGTTGATACCGTATGCTGCATGCAGCCATCCAGTAGTTCCGCGCAGAATGTTCAACAAACGAAGGTCGATCTTCATGGTCACACCAGCCTGCACATCCCTTAGCATGTGGCATGCTTCTGCGTAGCCCTTTCTATCAATCGCACCATCCTGCCAATAGCAAATCACTCGATGCTCGCCGGTGGCTGGCCGATAGAGATTCAACACCCGCGGTCTTGCCCAGAATTCGGCAGCCGTATTCTCGTCCGCGTAGTATTGAGGAAGAATCAGACCCGTTCTAGCCAATAACGGATTACTGCGCGACGACATGCCCACCGCTGCGATGCCGACAAGAATCGACCTCAGGGAGGCTCTGCGCTTCGGATTCATTGGCCGCCCCCCCCATTGATCAACGATTCCAGATCGCTGAGCACATCTTCCATCGCGTTCTCTTTGTTCTTCTCCGGTTTTGGCGGCACCGGATATTCAGTTGTTCCGGTAGCCAGCGCCACGATCGAGCTTGCGGCTTCCGCAGCTTCTGCATCGGAGGCGCCCAGGCCTTTCGCAATCAGGTTCAGCTTATAGGCAGTTTCCTCTTCGCTGAGGAGCCCTCCTTCAGCAGTACCGCTTGCGGCAGCAGTGTTCTGGAAAACGAGTTTTGTTGCCGCTACCGTTTCGATGATTGGCAAAGCAGCCATGACCATGCTGAGGATGTCATGCTCAGCTTCCTGTTTCGGCGTGTTGCCAAATACATTGGTTGCCTCCAGTTTGCCGCCATCAAACTGGACATCGTTCTCCTGTGTGCCGGTCGCTCCGGGGGCTGGATCCTCTTTTGCCGCTGCCAGCATTGCTGTTCCCGTTGGCGCGGATGCCAGCGTCGGAGCGACCGGCTCCGGAGTAAACGCATAACCGCCGGCGGAAGCGCCCCCCGCAGATTCGCCAGACGCGCCAGCCGTCGCCGAGGTCGATCCTGCAGCGGAAGATGCGTTCTCATCAAAACTCATCAGCAGACAGATCCCGCGCTCAACGCCCAGTTTGCGATTCAGATAATCGCGATACTTGTTGGAACGTAGCACCGATTGAATGTGGTCGAAGCACCGGTCATCTGGACGTAGGTGATTTAATGGATAGCTCGTCAGAGATTCCAGCACCGCCGCACTATCTATCTTCAACGCGTTTAGCGCATCCTGGCTCGGCGGTGCCACCTTGAGAAAATGATTCAGGCGATAATGCTTCACCTGCTTCGGATCGGCGTAGAAAAGGCGGGCGCGGATAATCTGCGACTTCACAATGATATGCACCTCGCCCTCGATCTGGTCTTTCAGATCCTGTAATTCAATGCGCTTGACACGCTCTACCCGTGCTTCCGTGCTACCTCGATAACCGCCTACGCCATCAATATCCCGGTCATATCCGCTGACCACCGAAACGTAGGCTTCACCCGCCAGGTCTGTAATGAGCGAATACGTGTCGGTCGGGTCTTCGGTCTTGCCGAATATCTTGAGGTTGCAGCTGCCAATGATCGCCAGCGTTTCTTCCTTGCTGGTGCGATAGAAGGCTTGCAGATCCTGCCCTGACGCCACCAGAGAAAAACCGAGAGAGCGCGCCTGCGCCCACATCTTGGCGGCGCCCTGCGGCATGTAGTAACCAAACTCGTCGAAAATGCCAATGAATGGTGTTGGCGAATTTGTGGCGCGGGCATCCAGCAACTCCAGTTTGCTGCCTTCCAGTTTGTTGCCTAACTGGACGCCCATCATCGACGCCATCCCTGCCACGATCACTTTCCCCAGATTGGCAAGTTCCGGATCGGATTTTTCCAGGGCGGGCAGCAGCACCAGCAGGATGCGGCGATTGAGCACGATATCCCTGAGGTTGATCTCGCCCTGCGGGGTGAAATAGATGTAGCCATACGTGTCGGCAAGAGAGCTCAGAATGCGCGTGAATTGCATCTGCTGATAGCCATACTGCTCCAGGAACGTTCCACTCTGCTTGTCGCTGCCGCTCTTGAAGCCAGGTACATCTAGCAGAAATGCCTGCATCATGGCGCGCGATCGCTTCTCGATATTCTGGTTGCTAATCAACTCGTAGAATTTGGGGAATGGCAGGAATTCCCGGATGGCGCCGATGTGCAGCATCAACAATCCCTTGTCGCGCAAATCGACCAGAGCTGGCAGCAAGGAGCTGATGAAAGAAATTGCGCGACCCTTCCACATGTCGCCCTTCCCCTCCGACGAATCCATCAGGCTCACGAGCAGCTGGATCAGGCTTTCTGCATTGCCGACCGCGAAAGGATTGTAAGTATTCGACAGCTTGTCCGGCCGGAGCTTCGTCGTGTCACCACCGCCGGTCATGTAGTTGATCACGAACAGGTCATCTTCGCGCCCCATGGCGCGCACCATGGAAAATATCTTCGACCAGAGCGATACATCGCCCTTGCCGTCCGTATAGCTGAAGCCAGATCCCCATACCAGCGCGTTATAGGCGAGCGAAATCAATCCTTCTGTCTTGCCGGCGCCCGTGGATCCGGAAAAGAAAAAATGCTGTCGCGCATCTTTGTCCGTTAACCAGATCTCGGCGTTGTCGGTTTTGCGATTGCCGATGAAAACAACCCCGCGCCCGGGTCTTGGCTTTCCCGTCCCAGGGTCAATGTCCTGAGGATCAATTTCGTGCAGGGATTGCCGCTTCCGGAAAGGGATGTCAGCTTTGCGATTCAACGGGATGAAGAAGTAGGCGAGCGCGAGCACCAGGACAATATCGAAGAGCGCCGGAAAGACGACCAAACTAAAAATCAGGCACACATAGGTGATCCAGATCGCCGGCAAACCTGCCAGTATCTCAAACGCCTGCTCGTGCAATGGCCGCGTATCCCGCAGAATCCGGGTACGCTTTACCTCATGGTTTTTCTCGATGCCGTGAAGGGCCATGGACAGTCTTGACTTTCTTGATTTATTTCTGTGTCGGTACCTTGAACGCAAGATTCGGGTCGCAACCCTCGACGGCGTTCTTGCCATCTACCCCTTTGAGGCCGAAGGCCGTCAAGCCGGCAGCGTTTTCCTGGCCGGCCTTGATTGGTTGCGCCTCTCTTTGCGCCTTCTCCTTGGCTGCCATGGCTTGACTGTAGATGTACTCGGATAGATCTCCGCCCGTGAGTTCAGCGGCCGATGGTGCAGCCTGGAACGGAGCAGCTTCCGCCGGGATATTGGCTGTGTTTACGACGGCCCCGGGGCCGTTGGCCATCTGTTGGCGCACTTCGATATAGCTGGTCAGGAAAAGCCACGCCAGCCAGGCCAGAAAGAGCCGAAAGCCCCATTTCCATAACGGATTTAAGGTCAGCGCCTTGGCCAATGCGGCAAGCGCCAGGAAAGCTTCTGCTTGGGTGGGGTAAGAGGCCAGCAGACTGCCGGACGGCATCATGCGCAATGCGAACCTGCCATCATCGACTGACGTGATATCGAAATTAATCGGAGTTCCCGAGCTGACAGGATTGGGGAGAATATGGAACTGTCCGCCCAGCCGCGCGGGCAAGATCAACATGAGATTTTTCCGGGTGATCCGGACTTTCAACGGCGGCGACACCTTTTGCTGCACCCGCGCCCGGACTGCCGTCCACGGCCGGGAAATGACCGCACTGGCCAGTTGTTTGAGCAGATTTTTAATCATCGATTTCTTCATCAGTAATTTCCTCCAGATAAGTTTTCAACCCGGCGACTGCAGAGTCGATCATGGGATTTACAATCCGTTTCCCCAGCGCCAGTTCGGCCAACCAATGCGCGCGAATACCTGCGGCCTCGACACTGGCGACATCCAGGCCGAGATCATTCAGCGCATACCAGGTAATCCGATCCACTGTCTTAAGCCAGCGGAACCAGCTGGGAGGCAGTACGCCGTTTTCGCGCGCTTTCTCCAACATGGAAATCAGCACGGTACGCGCGTAGGCGTGCCGTGCTTCAGTTTTTTGCACGACCTTGGTATTGCCATACAAGTGCAACGCCTTCTGCGCGTGCAAAGAATTGATCTGAGAAGCATCCTTCGCGTTGCGGGCTCGCAAATAGGCAACCGCCAGATCGTCGATGATTTTCTTTGCGAGACCGCCATCGTTATTTGCTTGCGCGGCAAAAGCGGCGAACAGACAGCGTTCGTGCGTGCGCAACGCAGGGGTGCCTTGCCATAACCGTCCGAGCTGCTTGCCGAAGATCGTGCGCGCTTGATCCAGCAACATGGCGTCCATGTTGTCCTTGATCTTCTCGACATTTGGACCGTGCGCCCGTTCGCCAAGCGCAGATTCCCGCATGATGATCTTGTGCTTGCGCGCATAGTCGCGCGGCCGCATGCGCATTCCGTTAACCGGATCGTCGAGCGATATTTTTTCCAGATGCTGACCCAGCACGGGTTTGATGACCTTCCATTCTTCCGCTTCCTGTCTGGCCAGTGCGGTCATGTCGTAGGTCCGGGTATAGCGATCACCTCGATCTGGAGATCGATACACCAGATACGCGAACAAGGCAGTGACCACGCCCCCGACCAGAAAGCGCAGCGACCATCCTGCCATGGCGCCGGACTGCCAGAGCTGGCCGATGGTCACATCCTTCGGATGTGTTGAAGCAATCCATTTCCTGATTTCTGTCTGTCCGGTCTCATCGAAAATCAGCAGATACGCTTCGTACGATCGGACGCGCATCACAAACGCGGAGATATGCTCATGTCCAAAAAACCAGGCGCCGATCACGAACAAAAATAGCCCGCCAAACACCCAGAGCAATTCATTGTCCGTGTTGCCGTTTTTGAAGGAAGAACTCATTGGATGCGCTCTTTCCGCAAAGCGTTAAGATTGTTCCAGACGCGGTATTGATAACTGACGTTTTTTGTGGGGGTGACCGAGTGATAGTTGCCAACCCCATGCCAGAAATGCGGCGCGGCAATGATGTGTTTTTGCAAGTAGTAGGTGCCGATATGGATATTGAGACAGTCGTTATTTACGAGCATCTCCCTGGTGATCCCATACTTCGACAATTCCGGCAAATGCACGCTGTTGATTTGCATGGTGCCCATATCGTACGATCCATTCGTGTTGCGGCGAATCTGGCCCGGCCTCCCTCCCTCGGTACGAATTACCGCGCGAATAATGTCCGGCGGCGCGCGGTAGTGCGCCGCCGCCCGTTCAATGCAGGCTTCACGCATGTCATATTGAGGGATAGTCGGCAGATCCATCATTGCCCTGCCGCTTGCCGACGCAAGATTGATAACGCGCAGGCAGCTGACCCCACTAAACGGCGTAAGGATTCTTCCGCTCGTTTCTTGAGCGCTTGCAAGGGGAAGCCATGCGTAAATTCATCCCGGGCAAAATAATCAGTTACCGACTGTGCTGTTTTCGAATCGCCGATGGCTGCATAAACCTCGCCTTTGCAATACTCCCAGGCGGACAGGGTCACGCTGGCGGTATGCCCGATCAACGCCTGCAGCATGATCCGCCGGTCATCTTCCGATGACTCAGGATTGTCCTCAAGAAACCGGTTGTGATGCGCCAGAGCCAGGGCCACGAGAAATTCGCTGAGCTCCTTGATCAAAGCAGCAGCGGATACGGCACTCCCTGGCGCATGGGTCGCCACGAAAGCCGCGAACTTCTCGACCTCAATCGTTACCGGGGTCAGCGCTTTCAACAAGGAAACCTGCACCGCTCCATTGGTCGTGAGGTTGAGCTTATCGTCTTGCTTCGGCAGATTGGCCGGCAAGGCCATCGCCACACGGACCGCCGGCTTGAAGAGATCTGCGGTGATCGCCGGCAGGCCCGTGCCATCGCCTTTTGCAATCACCGACGAGATCCAGTAAGAAGACACCAACTCGGCTGCAAATTCATGCAATGTCTTCCTGGCCCACGCCGAATCGATTTCCAGCATGTCCCCATTTGCTGCAATGAATTCCACGAGATCGACGGACGTCTGCGACAGATGCCGTACAGCCCGTGCAATTTGCTCGGGGGCGGCGTCGATGCCGGGATAAATGCTTGCCGCCTTGAAAACCGGGGCGAGTGATTTGAGGATATTCAAAAAATCGGGGGCGGCGCGGTGCGCCGCCTTGGGTTGTGCCTCTTCCCGATGGATCTGTTTGAGTGCCCCTTCTCCATTGGGCGCATCGCCACGCCCTGTCGACGCCGGCATCACCCCGGTCAAACCGGCTTCTTGGCCTTCCCCGTTCTCCTGTGACGTATTCTGGACACGCTCCTGGTCTCGCTTGATGAATCGCTTGATCGCGCTCATTGTTCCGATTCCTTGCCTTGCCGGACATACTGGGCATATTGGTCGCCAAGCACATACTGCAGCGAGTCGAGCTGAATGACCCCTTTTTGTTGCCGCACTGCATCCTGGAATAAAGAATCCAGGATCATTGAAACCGTACCGATGCGCATGACCTGCGCATCGAAGGTGCTGCGGCCCGGCAGAAAAAACACCCTGGCGCCAAAAAGCGAGACCGGCTCACCGGCCAGTTCGAAAGCAAGGTCGCAAGGAATGTCCCGAGCCATCAACTCGGCCTGCGCCGCTGCCAGAAGCGCCGGGGCATACGTTGCGTGATTGAAAACAGCCTGCACGGGAACCGGCTCGCCAGAGAATTCGAATTCCCAGCCACGCTCCTTCACCAGCTGGATCATGATCTGTTCGAAATCACGATAACCAAGAAAGTTGTTGCCCATCTGCATTGATAATTCTCGCTTATTGAATCGTTATAACAAAACGAAAGTTATTCTAACAATACGCGATAAAAACTGCAAAGGCTATTCGTTTGTTTTTTGATCGGTCAGGAATCCATATTCCGGCATGGATTCTTTGGCGGTTTCAATGATGGATTGAGTCTCGGTCACCGTTAAACGCCGATCGGCGACCGCCTCGTTGAAGCGCTCCAGAACCGCCTGGGATTGGGTGCGCACAACGAATTGCCGCACTGTCTGGGCCTGGGCTTCGTCCAGCTCGTCGCTGATATCGACACCCCACAAAAGCAGGCTGGCCATGAAGATGACAGCGCCCGCACCTGCGGCCGCCCAGCGGGGCACGGACTCAGAAAGCCGGCCGGTAGCGGTCAGTATCTTCGATAGACTCCAGAGAGTCCGGGGGGGGGGATCCCGCTTCCAATTTCGCATAAATAGTCTCCAATTCGGACGCCTCTTCGGAGGTGGCCATTTCAAGCACCTGTTCCACCAGATCGGCGACTGGAGCGTCCTCTCGTTCAAGGAGGCCCTCCATCTTGGTCGAAGTGTCGGGGCGTTTCAGGGCTAGAGGCGCATATTCAAGCCACTCTCGCCCTTTTGCCGTCAAGTCGTATTTGTAATCAAGAAGCCCCCGCTCTGCGAAGCGCGCGGCATGCTGGGCATAGGTGCTGGGCCGCCCGACCCCATGCTCCATCATTGTGGCCACAAGTGCCGCTTCAACGGCATGCCCGACCACTTGTGGCGGCTCAGGATAGCGCCAGGGCAAAACAGTCCGCGGCGTTTCACGCTTCCATTGCACGCTTGCCGCCCACGCCGGCGCGCCGGAAAGATCCGGATAATCGCGCTGGATCGGCATCCCGGACTCCAAGGTGCGGCGAGCGATAAATGCAAGTGCCGCATCCCGATCGTTGTCAAAAAGCCTCAATGGCCTCCCGATCTCCAGATTGCGCAACCGGTCTTCATTCAGCACGCGAATCGCTTCATGCGGTGCGGATGGGTCTGCACGCGCGAGCAAATCCTTCTTGAAGGCGATCAGCCCCCTGGTCCGTGCCATGCGTTCTGCCGATTTGATTCCGGCATCCGTCAATTTACGGGATGTGGTGCGCGGATAGGTGATATCGCCAGACTCGTACATTTGCTGCAGGAGCGAAGCGGCCTGAGCGACGCCCATATCAAGACTTCGGTGCAGCCCCAGCAGGGCATCGCCGTAGGCGAGCGGCGCTGACATGGCACTCTGCTCAGAGCGCGCAATCGGAGCCGCAGGCAATGTGTCCGCCCCCAGCGCCGCAATAAGCTCGGCTGGCGTGGTCGCGCCAAAAATCGGTAGTTCACCAACAAAGGGCTTGCCGCTGTCGATACACGGCATCTTGAGGCGCAAATGTGTATGGGGGAGACCTTCATCCGCACACAACCCGAGCAGCGCGCTTTGCACCCGGCCAACCGGCCTGTTCCGGTCAAAATCGCTCAGACATCCGCCAATAATTCTGTCGGCAATCCGGCGGGCGGTTCCTGGAATTGACTTGGACGAGTCGAGCGGATGCAAAGCCGATAGTGCGCGGATAATATTTTCACGATCCAGTCCGCACATCAGCATGCGCAAAACCGGCCGGCTCGGCGCGAGCGAAGCAACGAGATCTGCCAAATCCTGGGCGATCACGTGTCCTTCCTGGTCGTTGTCGGTGGCGATCAGAATGCGACCGGAACACTTGCGAATCTGATCACACAGATAGCGATACGAATCTTCGCGAAATGGCTTGCGCTTTGTCTCCACAAATTCGCCCGCCCGGCGCTCGATCGCGAGATCCTTCAATGTGCCGGGGTTTTCCAGGAAGTGGCCAATCGTGGCGCAGACAGACGCGTGGAAGCCAATAGCGTCAAAAACACCATGCAGTGTTTTCAGCTTGCCGGGAGACTCGATAATGACGAGATCCCGGTTTAGACCTCGACTCATTTCACGGCCGCAAACGCAAAGTTGCTGTGTTATCTTCCGAAATCTGATCCTGCATGCCGCGCTGGCGTCCTTCCGCATAGAAGCCGGTGCGGTTATCCTGTTCCATGGCTTTGAGCGCGATGCTGCCACCAAGCAATTCAGCGGTCACCGTTGAGCGCTGAATAGGCAGCGCCTGTTCATTCTCGGATCTGAATATCTCCTTGCGGTTACCCGCGCTGGCCTCGGCGTTAAGCTTTTGAACAGCGGCGGCTAGTTTCGCTTCACTGAACCGGATCGAATCCTTAAGTGGGAAGTTGCCTTCGATATTGTTTCGCTCCGCCGCCACTAACGCCTTCGCTTGCTCAATATCTACAGAAGCTAGCTTCTTGTAGGCTTCCTCTTCCAAACGCAGCGCCCGGGCCAACTCGGGCCTGCCTGCCAGAGGGTCGTCTGAATAGGCGGCTGCATAGATGGCTGCCAAAGAAATCTCATTTGCCTCCCGCAGTTGTTTTGCACCTTCGATTGCCGTGCGTTTTCGAAGCTTCTCGTCGAGGAACTTTTTCACCGTTTCAAATCCTCTCTCCAACACCACCACCGCAGAAGCAACGGCCGGCCCCACATAGGCGATTGCGACACCAACACCTTGTGTGTTACCGCCGAATGATGGCAGCTCACCGGCAAAGGCCAATTTGGTGTACTCCACCACGGAATCAACCGGGTTGGATTGCATAGCCGTGGTGTACGCATCCAACGCGGCGCTACCGCCTTGGCGCAACAACTCGCTTTGCCCATGCACTTCGAGACCAATTCCATACATAGCCACAACTCCACCGATAACTGCTGGCACTGCCACGGCGGCGCGCAAATCAATTTTTGCTAAGCGCTCACAGAAGCGCGAGAAAATATTGTTGGCCCTCTCTTCGAGCGGCACGGTGTGTTCCATGGTGGACCCCTGGTTATGTAGGCTGTAAAGGTGGAAATTCGGTCTCTATCAACTGACAGAATTCCTTGATGAGTGCTGTCATCTCTGCAACAGAGCCAGGGTTCTGAATCCTGTTTTCCTGCAAATCCGTCAGGAAGCCCGCATAGACCAACCCTTGTTCCTGCAATCGATCCAACATCGGGTTGGCCGATTTGTCGCTATCCTGAGCGTGTTTGATCAGCTTGAAGCAGGCATCGAGACGGGGGATTAAATCTTTTTCGCTCATGCCGCTTCGCCAACCATTTGAGAATAAGGCGCCAAGGTCACCGACATCGACATAGTGGTCGCCAAGCTTTGTGGCAGATCCCTGGGAATAGCCCGCCACAGGTGTGCGCCATCCTCAACGGAAGTGGGCTTGCCGGGATAATATCCCTGCAGCAATTCGACACCGAGCGCCGCAATGAAATTGCGCTTCTCGACGCTGTCGACCGATTTTGCGATCACAACGGTATGCATGGAGTTCGCCAGCCTGACGATATCGCGAATCGGCTCTTTGGCATCTGTCAGGAAGCACCGGTCGATCAGCTCTCCCGTAAGCTTAAGCAGCCGCGGACGAAAGGCAAGAACGGCAGATTCACTCCAGGCAGGATCCAGAGGATTACAGTCTTCCAAGGCGATGTATATCCCCTGACGATGGCAGCGCTCGGCAAACTCTTTCAGCGCGCCGACATTTTTTGTATGTGAGATGTTGAGTTCAAGAATCACGCGCTGCGCCAATGGAAGCAGCGATCGTAACTCTTCAAAGTAGGGATCCGGAGTTTTTTCGATAGTGGTGTGAGAAACATTCACCGCAATGCGCCAGCGCCGTGGGTGATGGGTAAGCATATCGCGCACTTTGCCGACCATGAGTCTGTCGACAAAAGAAATGTAGCTGGTTTTTTCCCATTGCCGCAGACGCTTCTGCGGCAATGCGCCCCCATCCTTGAAGCGCAACAACGCCTCGATCGCGTAGGTCCAATTGCCGTCTACCGTAACGATTGGCTGGTAATAGCTCTCGATGAAATTCGACAAATGCAGACTTCTGTTCATGTCCTGTTCCCTTGTAATGGCAGCTCACTCATATCCTGAGCCTGCCGATTCTTTCGGCCCGGTAGCTAGGCCCGTTTTCTTTCCAGCACTCGCTTGTATTGCTCCAGCAATCTCATGCAGGAAAACAATAACCAATCGCAACCGGTGGAGTTGTAATCTTCCACCACGACTTCGCCACGATCCCTTCGGCAGTAGCACTCGGGATTACCGGACACTACAAGCACATTTCTCTCTACCAGAATTGCACAAGCCGCCCGCGCACGTTGCATATAGCGGTCCATTCTGGACCACTGTGCTTTTCGTTCCCGTGCGGCCAGCATATAAGCGATTTCCTGCAAACCTGCTCCGGACTCCCGGAATATAAAACGCGTACGGAGAATGAAAGCATCCGCCTCCACCAGACCCCTGTCGCTTGCCAGCAGAACGTCGGTGTGGCAGCTGTTCGACATGGCAGATGTCTCGCACTCAAGCACGCATGCCAGCGCCGCAGACATCGCCGGCGATCTGCGGCAGGTGCTCTGCGAGAAGATCGTCACGCAAACGCTCACGGAATGCTTCCATCACAAGCAAGCACTGTTCTTCATTGGCCGCGGGAAGGATGCGGCGCACAACAGCCTTATCCACCGGGATCAACACATGATTCAAGGAGGTGATTGCACCCGCCGCGGCGCAATCAATTGCGCGAACAGCGCGCTCAACCGTAACCGCGTTTCTTACGACTTCATCGAGAGTCACGGCGGGCATACGCAGCCGCAAAGCGTTTCTGGCGAGCAGTACCGCATCCGTCATGCCGGGCTTTTTCAGTCCCTCCATGAGGCCGGCCAGCACCAGCGCTGCGGCCTCTCTGGTGTGGCAATCGCCGATCTCTTCCGTCTCTCCATTGGGAAAGCGCCCATAAACCAGCCATGCATAGCGATCAGCATCGTCCTCGGCACATTCGGCATATCGAACGATCCTCGTTTCGTCTCTGGTTGGCCGATCATCGCCATCCAGAGCAACGACAGGGCTGACCCCATAGCTGTCAAAGCGTTGCATGTACTCGCTCATGGCTGCGGTCTCAAACGGCGTGTCAGGTTGGCGATCAGGGTGCGGATAGACTCGCTGATGGTCTGGACCAGCTCCTGCAGGTGCTTGACCATGCCATTCTTCTTGAAACTGAACCCTTCGGTTGCCTGCGAGACCGTCTCCAGATTACGGTCGATTGTTTCGGTAGCGTCGCGCCCCAGCTCAACGCCGGTTTGCGCGAGATCATGCGCCAGAAAACCAAAATGCTTGAGCGCATCCTCGAGCCTGGCGTATTGCGCCGCAAAGGCTTTGTCTTTCAACAATCCCGAAAACCGGTTGGAAAAATGTTGATAGGGGCCGCCCGGCTCCATCCCCTGAAAAATCTCATGCATTGGCCGGCCGGTGGCCTTCATATCCGTGATCAGAGATTCCATGCCGCTCTTCCGGAGACTGTCGGTCAGACTGACGATACCGTTGCTCGCGGCATCGAGCTGACGTTCCTGAATGGCATAGCCGTTTTCCATGCCTTTGGTGTAGTAGCCTTTTGCCTTGTCACCCAGGGATCTCAGTCCATGGACGACAAGACTGCCGGCAGCGGCGGTAATCGCGAAAGGTGCGGTCAGGATCTTGGTCAACAGATCGGATTGCCCAACGCCAGCGCGGGAAGTTTGTTCTGTCTGGTTTGTTTGCGAAGCGGCGACATCGGGCTGCGTTTCCTTGGCAGGATCCAATGTCACTACAGACCCACTGTTCAGCAGCCTCGAAAGCGGGGGAGTGAACTCCGGAGCGTATTTCTTCCAAACCGCCTCCGCCGCTTCGAGATGTCCGGTCTGTTTGCAGATATCAGCTTGCGCCCTGATTGCTCGCTCCTGGTCGCTGCCCGCCCCGCGCACTGAAGAATCATCCGAATACGAATACCACCAATCGAATCCCCGCAGCATGGTTTCCAGCTTGGCCACTTCTGCCGGCAGATCGATCACGTCGTTGACCGGGCTGTTCGCATCGACGGGTTTCTTTTCATCGCCGGATGGCGCGGCGACTGAGGCTGCGGCGTTTTCTGGAATCGGGACAAAATCTTCGTCATCCTCCGGGGCTTCCAAAGCCGCATCTGCCTGATTGGCTTGCTGCAAATTCTTTAACAGTCCCATCGAAACCCCCGTTATAAGATGACATTAACTTTTGTTAGTTTATAACAGTTTTGCCAGGGCTTGCAATGACGATTTATGGGTTTCGATCTGGGCCGCTGCTTACGGGCCAGATGCTCGAATTTGGAGGGGTTCTCCGGTCGCCTCCTCAAGAAGCCCCAAGGCTTCGTCGTAGGCACCCGCCTGGATAAGGGCGCGCGACTGCTGGAAGTCGCAACCGAACCGAGCCATCTGTTCTGGAAGACCGGCGATATCTTCTTCGTTTTTCAAGCACTCCACCAGATCTCTCGCGGAGATCACGGACTGATCCATCTGCGAATGCGGCTGATGTGATTGTTTTGGCGCCCACACCATGCCGATCGACTCCAATTTCCTAAGACCGAGTGAACAATAAGATGGACAGCGCCACCAGTAGGATCAAAACCAAAATAGTTGGACGTTCCGACTTGTTGCTGTTGCAGCGCATTTGTTGTGGTCGACGCCCTGGTGGAAATTCCGACTGAGGTACCGCCCCCCTTGGAACAAGCTCCAAGCGTTTGTGGGTTTGGTTCAATTCTGCCGATAGCAATTGTGCTTGTGTGGCGGGTGGAAGACCAGCAGCAGCGATGGCGAATTTCGTAGGCGTGGGTGGCATCATCTGCCTAACAGCGACGACCCGCGGTTTCGATGGTGCAGATAGCGCCATTGTGGGTTTTTTGACCCGAGCAAAAAACTGTTCCATCGCTTCCATCTGGTCTTCCGTCATGATCACCGAATTGGGATCCAATTCTTCAGATTCCAAATATGCTGCGATATCTTCCCCAGTTAGACATTCTTGCGATATAGCCGGAACCCCGAAGTGGTCAATGTCCATCAGGACTTCAACGATAAAATAACAATCAAGCAACTTGCGAAGTGCCTTTTCAATGCGTGTCTGGGTGAGGGCCGTGGACATCTTGATGAGTTCGCTATATTTCGCGCGCCTGCAATGCGATGAAGCAATCCAAATCAGAACCTGACGTTCCGATTGCGTCAGCGTATGGCTGCGTTTGCGAATCTCAGCTAACCCTTGGTCAGTGCGCTCGAACACAGTGTCTTGCTCGAATAAACCAGGCCGTTCGATTTGCTTGTGTGCTAGGGCTGCTGATGCTGCTGATGTTTCAAATTGCATCTGCCCCTCCTGTTGAGGCCATTTCGATTGATTCTCTTCGTTACTGGGCATGCCGCGAAGGACAGAAATCAGGGCGGGTACCGATTACCGCTCGATTTCGCTGCGGACTCTCGTTGACGCGCCTGGCGCGCATCGATCTCCTTCTTGTTCGCTCTTGCCAGCCTGACCGCCAGCAACGCTTCGATGCGCGTAAGCGCCTCCCTTTTTTCCAGGGCTATCGAATCTTCCAGGGCGAGCATGTGGAGGTACTCCGCTGTCAGCGGGACTTTTGTCCGTTCCTGCAATTTTGCATACCAATCCGGATTGGCAAACCGTTTCATCACCTCGGAAGTGATCAGTTCCATGGTTGACATGTCATCAAACTCGCCGGGCTTTGGGCCGGGTTGCGTGGCCGTCGGCGAAGCGACGGCAGATGCCCCGGCAAGAAGCAGGGAGCCGCCGCCGGGCGTGCATGCGCTCCCCTCATCGGGTTTACAGGCGACGATGGGGAAGCCATTCGTTTGCTCGGCGCCGGCCTTTCTTGAGGGGTTCGGACAAAGCAACGGCTCGGGATTCACATCCCCTTTCGCGCCCCTTGGGTACACCTCCAAGTGCAGGTGCGGTCCCGCCGAAGCGTGGCCGGTATTCCCAGAGATCGCCACCGGTTGTCCGGCCGACACCTTGGCGCCTGGATCGACGGACACTCGGCTCAAATGCAGGTAGCGTGACACCGTGCCATCCGCGCCGACAATTCTCAATTCGTTCCCACCGCTGGGCGAATAGGCCACTTGAGCAACGCCATTGTGCGTTGCCGCCAGCGGCGTCATCATGTCGGCGCGCAGGTCGATCCCTCGATGCAAACGCCATTGCTTCAATACCGGGTGAAACCGCCAGCCGTACAGGCTCGTAACCACGCCCGATGGCGCAGGGGTTTTAAGGCAGGCGGACGATGCGATGCCAGAAAACAGCACCCATGGGAGAAAACACACCAGCACAAATGAACGCGCTTTCATCGTGCCAAAGCCTGCTTGATCAATTTTCTTTCCGCCGGTGTAGCCCGCATTCCATCGATGCCAGACCAGCCAGCCGCGGCGGCGATATCGTCGCGGTATATGCTGCCGACTACCCATAGGTCAGCATAGAACCGCAAGTCCGGGCGCAAATTCCTGAGCGCAGCGCGCGCCGACTTCACGCGATCCCGCATCTGGGCAAGATCGATGTCCGCGTCCGTCGGCTGCAGCATGGCATCGACAAACGCGGCAAGTCCCTGCCCTGCCCCGCTTTTCACAAAAGCGGGATGATTTCGGGCAACGCTGACGATGGTGCCACCGGCGATTGGATAGCCATTCAGCAGCAGGGTTGACGCCTGGTAGTAAAGACTCTTGAGGTAGGCATCCGGCTCGTTGGCAATGCGTCCCCCTGCCATGTACTGTTCCGTCAGCATCCCATCCATTTGCGCGACTGCGGTTTTCTCATTGAGCTTGAACGTTGCCTGATATTTCGCCGCAGATTTCTTGATCAGCGCCACCGGATCGATCTTGATCACCATCCCGGAAACCGGTTGCGCCTGGGCCAGCACCGGCGAAATACACATTGCCAGAATCATGACGAGCTTATTCACTCTGGTGCCTCCGCGTCCGTCTGGCGATCATCTTGTTGAAACTGTGCGCAACCAGCGACAAGGCCGCCTGCTCGGCGAGCAATGCCGCTTCATAAGCCTTTGCTTGTTCGGACCCTGCGTGCGGCTTGGGTAGAGGGATGACCGGAACTGGGTGGACGACATTTTTGACGAAAGCAAGCCCGGCATTTCTTTCGTCGTCGGCCAGGGTTTCATACTGGCCCTCGCCGGGGTTGAGAATGGTGTTCAGGGTCAAGTCGGCGTTTTGCATCGTCGGCGACGCTGCCGCGACGCAGCGGCCGCGGTTTGCGTCTTGCTGCGAGCAATAGGGTTTGTGACGCTCGATCACGATACCGTAATCAACCGCCGTCTTCGAAAAAAAACCGGCCATGAAAAACGCATCGTATGCCGTTGCCTTGGAACGAACAATTGAAGTTTGCTCCGCGAGCATCACAGAGTTGGTGATGGTGGTCGTCAGGCTCGCCGGCTGCACGGCACGCTCGGCCGCCTCTCCGGCCGCGGCCTGCATCTGCAATTGGCCGGCGACGGCGGCTGAGCCTTGATTGAAGGTTTTGTAGCTGGCGGTCTGCTTCGCTTCTTCCGCCATTGTTTTGGCAAAACCGCGTTCCCAGCCGGGTACCAGACGAACCTCCAGCCAGTCGATCAAGGTACCGGTATTTTTTGTGATGCTGCCAATATTCTTGGTTGCGGCCAGACCGACTGCCGTAATCATGTCGGGGCTCCATATCTCACACCACTTGCAGCATCCTGCCGGGCACGGCACTTCGCACTGGCAGGCGCCGGCAAGCGCGGATTGCGGCATCAGAGCAGCGGGCACAGAACCTAGCCAGGCGCACAATAAAAAAATGATTCGCTGCGACATTTACTGCCCCGACTTCATGGCAGATGCGCGCGCCTCACGCAGGCGCTGTTCCGAATCGCGTTTCACTTCCATCGCAAGCTGCGTCGCCAGAACGGCTTCGATACGCTCCAACTGTTGATAAGCCTTGAAGTCCATCCAAAGCTTGAGTGCCTGCATTTTGTTCATTTCACGTAGCAGGTTCTCGTTTGAAAAACCGGCAATCATCTTGTACCAAGGCGTCGCCTCGAAACGGCCGCGCACCTGGCTTTCCATCAGCTCGGTCTCGCTCACATCGGCCTTGTTCAAAAAAGCAGCCGATCCAAGACCCTTGATGGGAGTGCGCGCGGCGATGGCCGCATTCAATGAATTCGCAGCCACCGAAGCGCGCGCCTGTTCGATGTATTGACCCGCGATGAAAGATTTTCCTTGCGGTGTTTTTTCCCAATCCTTCGGGATGTTCTGGGTCGGCGTAGGATTGGCGACGTTATTCACGAAGGCACGCGCTGCGGCGATCTGTTCCGGGGTGTAGGTTGAAACATTGAGCATGGCATCTGCACGCACATCCGCGTTTTGCAGCTTGGGATCAGCCGCCCGCGAACACCGGCCCAGATCGACATCCTGCTGGGAGCAATATTTTTCCGCGTGATCATCAAAAATTTTTGCAACTGCCGCCGAAGTGTTTGGCGTGAACATTGTGCGTTTCGCAAAATCGCGATTCAGTTCATTCATCGTTTCTCGCGATTCGCCTGCGGCCACCCCCATCGAGCTTGCGCCGGCCGATTCGAAACACACGCGCGGAGATAGCTCGTAGCGAATTTGCGCATCAGCGCGCGCTTTCTCCATGAACAACTGGGACTGCACCGCAACGTTGCCTTGTTGGATCGTGCGCATGGCTGCGGTCTGTTTCTGGATCTCGGCATACAACCGGCCAAAACCATTAGTGATGGTGGTATTCAGTCGTTCCAGCCATGTGACAATGGTAGAGGTTGCGGTGCCGATCGCCGCCGAAACAGCCGACCCCGCCGCTGTAGCGCCGGCTGCTGCAGCGGCGCCGTCACCGCAACAGGCATTTGCGGGCGCATGGACGGACAGCCCTATCGTGCCAATAAGCATCAATATCCAAAAGACGCGTTGCATTGTTTTCATCATGGTTTTGCCTCTTTATTTCAACCCATTGACCACACGATCAACCGAGCGGTTGGCGGTATCTCTCACGGTAGACCCGTTGTCACCCTGCACCGTAGTGCCCACGCCGGGCCCCGAACCTGATTGCGAACTTGTGGTTGATGTGCTGACCTCAACGCCGGGCACCGTACCGACGGTCTCATTGACCGATTGCGTGGCATCGCCGACCGCTTTATCGAATTGCGCCCTGGCGGTCTGGCACGCGCGCTGCATCAATGCTTTGGCCATGGCCTCAAGCATCCCATCCCACATGGACGGGATGCTGATCTTGAAGTTTGTGATGAAGTCCAGACACGATGAAATGGCGTCGTCGAAAGTTTTGCCTGGATCCTGTTTGGGCTGAAACGTTTGCACGTAACGAAGCTGGGCCTCTTTCCCCGCCTTTTTAATCTCATCACAATCAGCGCGCGCCGATCCGGCATCGAGCGCCCAAACGCCACCGGACTGCGCCAGCAAAGACGCTATCAGAACAACCGCCAGATATTTACGTTTCATGGTTCTCTTTTTCCTCTCGATAGGCGTCAATGGCATGCAGAATTTCGTCCAGCAGTAAGGGGTGCAGCAATTTTTGCAAGAATGGCGTGTTCTTGATAACACGCAGACGTTGAATCATGGCGCCGGCCAAGCCAGGGTCGACAACATTGGCAAAAACACCTTCGCCGTCCCGTTCCAGAAGGCTGGTCAACAAACGCGTACCGAGCCCTTCGTGGGTGCGGTCCATCCAATCGATGAGCCGGAATGCCTTGCTGGTGCTGATATAGACGAGGAAGAACAGGATGCTGTTTTTATCAGCGTCGGCCAGACGCCGGGTTGCTGCCGGATCCGCGAGCCGATTCCCAAAATTCACCAGGCGTTCCGCAATATGCGGATGATCATCGAGTGTCCAGTCTTCGGTTTTCTCGATGGTTGTAAATAGCTCACCCAGCTCGCGCGACAAGCCTTGCCAGTATTGGGCCACACTCTCTGTCGAAAAGGACAACATATAGCCGCTTAACTTCCGTTATGTTATATTTTGCTAGTATCAATTATAAATCCTTATTCGTCAATACCGAAAAATAACGTGCTTAAGCGTCTCAAACCATTAAAAACTAATGAACAGCAGCCGCAAATCCCTGAGAAGATCGGCGGCGCAGGCA
>OBEQ012020592.1_pt1 | contig 22585 bp, 22 predicted proteins | sample 1670901 | NCBI WGS metagenome assembly OBEQ01 (sample SAMEA104232315, study PRJEB22302) | groundwater metagenome | biome: forest; feature: aquifer; material: groundwater | place: USA | collected 2011-08-07 | depth 5.4 m
ACCCCAAGCCACTTACAAAAAGATTGTCGAATGCGCGTTGCCCTTCTCACTTCTAGGGGTCGAAATAGATGAAAAAATAGAATTTGCCGCTACCGTATTAAAAAATGGGTTACAAATCGAACGAATTCCATCCAACACAACTATAAAATTAACTCGTCCTTCCGAACAGTTTAATTTAGACTATTGGTCAGTCTAAATCCTTCAATTTAAGAGACAAAAACCATTCTTTTAATGACTTTCTAGCCCACAGTTGAGAGTTCCCCACAGAATAGGTTTAGTTCCTATAATATATATTATGTTATGTTATAAGTATATTAGACAACATTCTATTTGATTATCTAGTTTAATATACTTATTGTATAAATGCTTAATTTATATGTATTTTAATATGTATTCTAATATATTTTGTTATATTAATTATATTGGCACTCAAAATAAGTGTATAAATTTATAAAATTCCTTTCATCGCCTTTTTATAACGTTTTTATAAAAAGATATTTATCAATTTTTAGGTTAATTTTTACTGATTGCCTTTCATAGTCTTATTTGAGCTAAACCCCGCCAAACCCTAAAAATAATAAATTGACCACTTTGCATAAATGCTTAAATAGGGCTAAAAGAGGTGAGATCGAGAAAATTAGGGACGGAGCCCTATTTGCCCAACAAATAGGGCTCCGTCCCTAATTTTGCCTAATTTTGGGCGCTGTCCCTAATTGTGGAAAAAGACTATGAAAGGTGGTAAAGGTGGCTGGGGTCTTGAGCAACTAAATGGCTACGAAAAATAGGTGATTGAAAAAAGAGGTGAGAAAACAGATTTTTAGGGACATATTTGGGTCAAAACAGCCCATAAAACGTTAAAAAAACGCTATTTTTAAGCGTTTTACCGTCAATAAGCTAATATGGAAATGGAATTATTCTTAGATTAGAGCTTCTTTTCTTGACTCTATTTCTTCTAGGAGGGCTTGAACAACCTGTGGATCATAAAGTTTACCGCTATTATTAACAACGTATTCTGAAATATACTTTTTAAATTCAATGTCCGATATTAAAGGGTTGCGTAAATCTTCAATGGATTCTGCTAAAGAAATAATTCTGGCCCCAAGCGGAATAGATTTCTCGCTTAATTTGTCTGGATATCCTGAACCATTCCACAATTCATGATGCGCGCGAATAAGCGGAGCCGTTTGTTTAAATAAATTAATGGATCCAGCCAACTCCGCTCCAATCACTGGATGTATTTTTTCAATCTTATCCTGACGATCATCCAAGAGCGACCCCTCCTTACCAGTCAGTCTCCGCGGCGCCGTAATATAACCAATATCGTGCAATAAAGACGCGTAATAAATTCTCTTATATTCTTCTTTTTCTATTCCTAATCGCCGCGCGATGGCGCAAGAAATCTCCGCGACTCTCCGACAATGTCCCAGTGGGTTCCTAACCCCTGTTTCTACTGCTGCCGTTAGAATTTCGAGCACATTGGCAAAGAAATTTTTTTGGTCAAGATTCAATTTAGAATTAGAAATAGAAACTGCCGCGAAGCTAGCTAAGCTTGTTAAGATACTTAAGTCACTTTTTGTAAATTTTTTTTCTTTGGATGCCGATGCTTTTTTATTTAAAACTTCCATAACACCTATCATTTCATTCCCTACCAAAAGAGGAACACAGAGAATAGATTGTGTTTTAAACCCACTCTTTTCATCTGCTGGAAAACTAGAAAAACGGGAATCTTTTGTAACATCATCAACGATGAGCGCTTGGTTATTTTGAGCTACCCATCCCGCGACCCCTTCCCCCACCTTAATTTTAATGGTTTTTAAAACGCGCTCCTTCTCCCCCCCCACTGTTTTAAAATAGAGGTATTCTTTATTCTCATCCAGGAGCATGACGCAAGAAGTTTCGCATTGAGTTAACTCTTCTGCCGCGGTGGATATCTTTTTGAAGAGTAAATCTAAATCGGAAACAGAGCTAAAACTTTGCGCGATGTTAAAAAAATTTGGGATAGAGATTTCAGTCATATAAAATTATTTTGCCGTAGCTAAAATTTCTTCATAAGAGGTCAGGCCCATGCTGACCTTGGCTAATCCATCTTGCATTAGAGTTCTCATTCCAGCCTTAATCGCGACCGCGTTCACATCGCTATTCTTAACGCCTGGCTTACAAACATTTCGCACTTCATCACTCATGACTAATAGTTCGTGAATAGCAGTCCTTCCTTTTAAACCTTTGTTGCCACATTTCGCGCATCCTTTCGCTTTCATAAATTTTGGATTGTCCAGAGGAATTTTAGCCTCCGCTAACGCTTGCAATAATTCTTTAGCAGGGTTAGGGTCTGGGACTTTACAGAACTTACAGAGAGTTCTAATTAATCTTTGAGCTAACACGCATTCTAATGTGGAGGCAATAAGATAGGGTGGAACACCCATTTCCGCTAAACGCCCAATAACTGAAGTGGCATCATTCGTATGAATTGTAGAAAGGACCAGGTGGCCTGTCATGGCTGCCTCGCAAGCAATATGCCCTGTTTCCTCATCCCGGATTTCACCCACCATAATGGTATCTGGATCTTGTCTTAAAAAGGCTCTTAGCGCGGAAGAAAAATCGAATTTTCTCCCGTCACCTAAAGAAAGATCGGGGTTTACCTGCACCTGAACAACACCTTCCAGGTTGTATTCAACTGGATTTTCCGCGGTTAAAATTTTTTCTTCTGGATCCCTAACAGCAGCTAGAGCTGCCATAAGAGTAAAAGATTTCCCTGACCCTGTTGGACCACACACTAAAATAAGTCCATACGGTTTATCTAAGGATTCCAGAAATCTATTCTTTGTATCTTCTAAAAATCCAAGTTGATCCAATGTTAATTTTGCTCCCGAACGATCCAATATACGCAAGACCGCGCTTTCACCCATGACCGTTGGAACAATGTTGACTCGGAATTCGAAAGGCTTTCCTCTGACCTTAATGGATATTCGACCATCTTGAGGAATTCTCCGTTCTGTAATATTCATACTCCCCATAATCTTGATCTTGGCGATTAAAGCATTTTTAAAAGTAAAGGGAACTTTAAAACTACTTTTTCGTAACGCCCCATCTACACGATACCGGACTAACAATTTCTTTTCGAAAGGCTCCACATGGATATCGGACGCTCCCAAACGAATCGCTTCCAGAATAATGGCATTGATCAGTTTTTCTACAACAGGAGCAGAAGTGTTCACCATCATAATGTCTTCTGATTCACCCAGAGATGTGTCTACCTCTACTTCCAATCCACTGGGCCCTTTTCCTAAGCCCTCGATCAGTTTTTCTGTCATCTCCTGGGCATCTTCCGCCAACTCTTCTTGAGAAATCTGGGTTTCTTGCCCCTCTTCACCTTCTTCCGCGGACTTTTCTTTATGAACCCTGGCAATTGCCTGCATAATATCCGACCCTAAAGCAAAATAGGGTTTTACCTGAATTCCCAAACGCAAAGAAACATCCTCAATCGCGAAACTGTCTTGAGGGTTTTTCATCGCTAGGAATACATATTCTTCTTCTTTACTAAAGGCAATCATGATCTTATCTTTGGCTAATTCTTTGGGGACAATTTTTCCAATTTCAGGATCAATTTCAAGCTCGCTTAAATCAATAAATGGAACATCCAGTTTTCCAGAAACGGTTTGCAAAATATCTTCTTTGGGCACTAGATTAAGATCTAACATGGCCTGGGGCGCGTCTTTGCCAGATTTATCGCACTCCTCCATTACCTTTTCCACAGTTTCAGAAGTCAATAATCCACGCGCTGTAAAAAGCTCGCAAACTTCACTAACGGTCGTATCGGCCATGCTGTAAACTCCCTCTCAATTTAGATATTCAGACTCACTAACTATAACTTGATTTCCATAAGTTGTCAACCCTTAAGGATTTTGCTAAATTTTGTCGTAATGATGAAAAAAATAGACGAAAAATCTGCCGGCGGGTTAGTTCTAAAAGGTTTGTCCCCGAACCCAAAAATATTGATGATTCAAGTTAAAAATTTGGTTGGAAAAATTGTTTGGACATTCCCCAAAGGACATTTAGAACAGGGTGAAACCCCCATCCAAGCAGCCTTGCGCGAAGTAGAAGAGGAAACAGGCTGGAAGTGCGCTCTGACTTCTTCTGGAAAGAAAAAATATTTTGAAAAGGTACACTATCAATTTTTTAGAGGAACCAAATTAGTAAAAAAAGTGGTCACATGGTATTTAATGACCCCGCAACAAAAAACAGGAGAGAAAGATATCGAGGAAGTAATAAAAGTTCGTTGGGTATCACTAGAAAAAGCCAAAGATTTACTCCAGTACCCTTCCGATAATAAACTACTGAAAAAGTTGGACAAAGAAATTAGGGACAGTGACTTATAAAGGGAATTGCTACATTTAATTTCCTTCGGGCTGCCTATGAGCTAAAAGTTTTTCCTAAATAGTTTTCCTTTGCCCTCGCCTGTCTGAGCCCCGATGGTAACATCGGGGCGAGTTCGAGGGCCAAAAAAAAATTTGACCGAGCTTCAGCGAGGGAATGGTTGTACCTTAAGATGTTATAAGAAAAAACCATTAGCGAATGCCCGTGGAAATTAAATGTAGCAATTCCCTTTATAAGTCACTCTCCCTAATTTCGCCGTTAAACAAGAAGAGAATACCCACCATCCGCAACGATCGTTTGTCCTAGAATCCAGCGGGACTCCTCGCGACATAAGAACATCACCACATTGGCGATATCTTCTGGGTGACCAATGCGTCCAACCGGTGTTTTGTTTTTTGCGTGCTGGATCATCTCTTCATGGCGAGGGATTTTTTTTAAGGATTGGGTTACGGTTGTGCCAGCCATGACCACATTGACATTAATTCCTCTGGGGGCTAATTCAACCGCTAAGTATCGGCTTAAACATTCAATCCCCGCTTTTGCCACACCCACAGCCGCGTAGTTAGGTAAACAGCGTTGCGAACCGTGACTGGAGATGGATACGATTTTTCCATTGCGCCCCCGCATAAGTTCAGCGCTTAACCTCGCGCAAATAAGTAAGGAATTTAGATTAATTTGAAGAGTTCGATTCCACTCCTCACTAGACAAATCGGTAGCTGGCTTTAAATCTCCCGTAGCGGCATTGTGAATGAGGATATCGAGAGCTCCAAATTCTGTTCGAATGGTTTCAAAAACTTTTTGAATTTGTTCTTCATTCCCCATGTTCGCTCGAATGGTCAGAACGCGTCCGCCTAACTGGGTGAGATGCTTTTCCGCGTTCAAAGCATCGGCTCGACTGCGCAAATAGGTAAAGATAATGGTGGCCCCTTCTTGGGCAAGCTTTTCCGCGATCGCCAACCCAATCCCCCGAGAGCCGCCGCTAATAAACGCAATTTTGTTTTGAAACGCTTTTGTTTGCACTGGTGGTATTTAATATAGCATAATTTTCAAATCACATGAATTACGAAACAGTCATTGGACTAGAAGTTCACGTTCAAATTAAGACGGCGAGCAAACTATTTTGCTCCTGCCCAACTTCCTTTGGGGCCTCGCCCAATACTAATATTTGCCCTATTTGCGCGGGGTATCCGGGAGTGCTGCCCGTTTTAAATAAAAAAACAGTGGAAGCGATTGTAAAAACAGGTCTTGCCCTCAACTGTAGAATTAATTTGGAATCTGTATTTTCCAGAAAACAGTACTTTTATCCGGACTTGCCTAAAAATTATCAGATTTCTCAATATGAAAAACCTGTCGCGGAAGATGGAATTCTAAAGATTTTATCTTCGGAACTCCCTAAAAAAATTAGAGTTAGGCGAATTCATTTAGAAGAAGATGCGGGAAAACTTCTCCATACCATAGGCGCTCTAGAGTTAGATTATTCTTTAGTCGATTTAAATAGAACTGGGATTCCTCTCATGGAAATTGTTTCGGAACCGGACATTAGCAGTCCCAAGGAAGCCTATGGGTACCTTTCCACGCTTAAGAATATTTTGAAATATTTGGAAGTATCCGATTGCGATATGGAAAAAGGGTCTTTACGGTGTGACGCGAATATATCCATCCGGCCCGTGGGAAGCCAATCGTTAGGGAATCGAGTTGAAATTAAAAATATGAATTCGTTCCATGGAGTTGAAGACGCGGTTACTTTTGAAATAGGGCGGCAAGCGGAAGTTCTTAATGCCGGTCAAAGAGTGATACAGGAAACGCGACTTTGGGATCCAGACCGTAGAGAAACCCGAGTCATGCGTTCGAAAGAAGAAGCTCACGATTACCGCTACTTTCCAGAACCGGATCTCCTTCCCCTAAAATTAGAGAGTGAGTGGGTCGAACAAATTCGAGCTACTTTACCGGAACTGCCAGAGCAAAAACGAATGCGATTGGCGCGAGAATATCAACTCTCCGAATACGACGCGGAAGTCTTAAGTTCAAGTTTTGAAACCGCTCAATATTTCGAAACCTCCCTCTCCTATCTAAATTCTTCTTCTGCCCCTAAGATGATTTCTAACTGGATTACAACCGAGCTTTCTGGACGACTGAACGCGGCCAATTTAAGCATTGAAAATTCCCCTATTTCTCCTCAAGCATTATCCGAACTTGTAGGGCTTATTCTAGACGGGACTATTTCAGGTAAAATTGCAAAGACAGTTTTTGAGGAGATGTGGAATCATAAAAAACAACCCAAACAAATTATTCAAGAGAAGGGTCTAACTCAAGTCAGCGATTCGGCAGAAATTGAAGCTTGGGTTTTAGAATCGATTTCCAAAAATCCTAAAGCGGCGGAAGAATTCAAGAGTGGAAAAGAAAAAGCTATTGGAGCTCTCGTCGGCAATGTAATGAAACTTTCCAAGGGAAAAGCAAACCCCGAACTAGTCAACCAAATATTAAAAAAGAAGTTAGCCTAGGGTTGACACATTCGATATAAATTAGTACTTTCTACCACTTAACTTAACTGAAACTTACTATCAAAATATGGCTTTAATACACTTTGGAACTGCGGGTTGGCGGGCTATCATTGCTCAAGATTTCACATTTGGGAATGTGAGAATTGTGGCGCAAGCGATTGCGGATCATTTACGAGCAGAAAAACTCCATCATAAAAAAGTTCTTGTCGGCTACGACAGTCGTTTTCTCTCTGAAGACTTTGCCAGAACCGTTACAGAAGTTTTAACTGGAAACTCCATCCAAGTTCTTCTTTGTAATAAAGAAACACCCACCCCAGCACTTGCCTACTCACTCTTAAATCAGAAAGCGGCAGGCTCTATTAACATTACGGCTAGCCATAATCCACCAGAATATTCGGGAATAAAATTCTCCAGCGCTTGGGGAGGGCCTGCTCTTCCAGAAGTGACCCATTGGATTGAAGAAAGATGCGCTCTTTATTCCACGGAAGGTAGAAATATCCCTCGTTTAGCCTTGAGTGAAGGAAGAAAAAAAAAGCTGGTTGTTGACTTTGATCCCGCGCCCGCTTATCTTAAACAAATTCACGACCTGATTGATTTTAAAGCGCTTAAAAAATCTAAACTTTCTGTTGTATTTGATCCCATCTATGGGACATCCCGCGGCTATCTAGATATACTCTTAAAAGAGGCCGGTTGTAAGGTGACTGTACTGCATGATTATAGAGATGTTTTATACGGAGGTCACGCGCCGGAACCTTCCGAAGAAAATTTGGGAGAGGCGGTCGCGACTCTAAAAAAACAGAAGGCGCATATTGGATTAGCAACAGATGGAGATTCGGATCGATTTGGAATTATTGATTCCGATGGCTCCTTTTTAACAGCGAACGAAATTTTGCCATTGGTACTGGATCATTTAATGCGTACTAGAAAATGGAAAGGAATCGTGGCGCGGTCGGTCATGACCAGTCATTTCTTAGACGCGGTTGCGCGTTCCTACGGAATTGAGGTTAGAGAAACTCCCGTTGGCTTTAAATATATCGCGGAACTGATGCTGAAAGAGAATTTTATTTTGGGCGGTGAAGAGTCCGGAGGATTAACCGTGAAAGGTCATATTCCAGAAAAAGATGGAATTCTCGCCTGTTTACTCTTAGCAGAAACTCGCGCCGTTGCCAAGAAACCGCTTAAAGAAGTTTTATTGCAATTGCAAAATAAAGTGGGTTATTTTTATAGCCATAGAGCGAACTTCCACCTTCACCCAGAGAAGATGGCCAGTTTAAAAGAAAAGTTATCTCTCCATCCCCCCACCACCATGGGAGAATTTCATGTAAAAAGAATTGTAGATTTAGATGGTTTCAAATTTATAATGAAAGATCAATCTTGGATTGGAATTCGCCCATCGGGCACAGAACCTCTGGTACGACTTTACGCGGAAAGTGATTCTAAAAAGAAATTGGATCAATTGATGGCGCATGGGAAAACCCTCATTGGAGCTTAAGTGAAAATAGAATCGATTAAAGCAAAAGAAATTTTAGATTCTCGAGGAAATCCAACCGTAGAAGTAGAAGTGCGTGTGGGGAAATTAATGGGAAGAGCCGCGGTTCCTTCTGGCGCTTCCACAGGGGAGCATGAAGCGGTTGAGCTGCGCGATGGAGACAAAACTAGATACTTAGGGAAAGGGGTTTCCAAAGCGGTTCAAAATGTAAATTCTAAAATTGCTCCCGAGCTAGTGGGAACGGATGTAACCCAACAGATTGAGATTGATCAAAAACTATGTAAGTTGGATGGGACTCCTAACAAAGGGAACTTGGGAGCTAATGCAATCTTGGGAGTATCCTTGGCCGCGGCGCGAGCTTCTGCGATGGTTCAAGATTTGCCTCTCTATGAATCCATTCGAAAAAGCTACCACCTTTCTTATAAAACTTACCTTCTGCCTGTTCCCATGATGAACATTATTAATGGCGGCGCTCACGCGGATAACAATGTAGACCTTCAAGAATTTATGATTATGCCTTTAGGGGCTAAAACTTTTCAAGAGGCATTAAGATGGGGCGCGGAAGTTTTTCATCAACTTAAATCCGTTTTAAAGAAGAAAAATTTAAATACCGCTGTTGGGGATGAAGGCGGCTTTGCTCCCAATTTAAAATCGAACGAGGAAGCCCTAGAAGTCATTTTAGAAGCGATTAAAATTGCCGGCTATAAAGCAGGAAGTGAAGTTTCAATTGCGTTGGATGCGGCAGCCAGCGAATTTTACTCCAATGGAAAATATGAGCTGGAAGGAGAATCGAAAGATCAGGTTAAAGACTCTGCCTCCATGGTAAAATTTTATGAGGCGTGGGCGGAAAAATATCCTATTGTTTCTATTGAAGATGGCGTGAGCGAAAACGATTGGGATGGTTGGAAAATATTAACGGATAAATTAGGCAAAAAAGTTCAGCTCGTTGGGGATGACCTTTTCTGCACTAACACCGTTCGACTTTCCGAAGGAATTCGAAAAGGGGTCGCCAATTCTATTCTAATCAAATTAAATCAAATTGGAACTTTAAGTGAAACGGTGGAATCCATTACCATGGCCCAAAAAGCAGGATATACCACCATTATTTCTCATAGATCGGGCGAAACCGAAGACACATTCATATCGGATTTAGCCGTGGCCACAAATTCAGGTCAAATTAAGACAGGCTCTCTTTGCCGTTCCGAAAGAATCGCAAAATACAATCAACTTCTGCGCATAGAAGAGCAGTGCGGCACAAACGCGGAATTCCTAGGAAAACAAGTCTTAACCTCGGGATAAATTCCCCCATCCAACCAAGGTGTTTATAAAACTACAAAGAAAATGGATCTTTGTTTGTTTAGGTTTGTTTGTATTATTTTTATCGAGCGCGGGATTTAGAAGTTATTGGAGTAAAAGAAGGTATTACAAAAAATTGGAGATTAGTCTGGAAGAAACGCGCAAAATTAATAAAGAGTTAGAAACCGAAATTGAACGCATTAAAAAAGACCCAACCCTTTACGGAGATTACGCGCGCCGCGAACTTGGCCTAGCCCCCCCCGAAGAAATGGAATATAGATTTGTGCTTCAAAACTCTACCACGGATACAAAATAACGATGGACTTAATTAGGACCTTGGGTATGATTGCAGCGGTCACTCTTCCGTTCTGGAATATTCCTCTTATTTATAAAATAATCAAAAGAAAGTCTTCGAACGATATTAGCTTTGCCTGGGTGTGCGGCGTGTGGATCTGTATTCTTGTTATGCTCCCATCCACTATTATCTCGAGCGATCCCATCTTAAAGACATTTGGCATCATTAACACCATCTTTTTTACTGCCGTCTTTTTTACCGTCCTAAAGTACCGAACCCCTCACTAAATAAATTAGGGACAGCGCCCTATTTTTATTTTCAACTCGCATTCGCCAAAAGTTTTTTTTGCCCTCGAACTCGTCCCGACTTGCGTCGGGACTCAGACATGCGAGGGCAAAGGAAAATTATTTAGAAAAAACTTTTAGCTCATAGGCGCTCGGATGAAAATAAAAATAGGGCGCTGTCCCTAATTTATTCGCTCCAACGCACACTTGGCAGAATTGCGAACCAGGTCACTGGAATCTTTCGCGGCGCATTCTTCTAAAAGAGGGATTGCTTCTCTAAATTTTTGATTGGCGCTAACAATGCAGGCGTTTCTTAATAAGCCAGCCCTTTTCGAGCGAAGGAGGGGTGTCCCCTCGAATTTAACTTTAAATTCTTTATCTTCTCGAATAGAGAGTACCTCCAATAAAGAAAGATAAGGCCCACAACCACTTTCCGGAAAAAATTCTTTCCATTTTGACTGTTGAGAAAGTCCCACATAAGGGCATACTTCTTGGCAGATATCGCAGCCAAAAATCCAATCTCCAATTCCTGGTCTCATCTCTAAAGGAATTTCTCCTTTATTCTCTATGGTCCAGTAAGAAATACATTTACGCGCGTCTAGTTGCCGGGGCGCAACCAATGCCCCTGTTGGACATTTATCTATACATTCCCTACAGGAGCCGCAATCATCTTTTTGAGAAGGCGGGGATTCAATTTCATCGCTTTCTAATTCCAAATTGGTAAGAACTTCGCTTAAAAAAATAAAAGAGCCATATTTTTTGCTAATAATCACCGTATTTTTCCCTACAAAGCCTAAACCGCTTCTCCTAGCAAAAGATCTTTCTAAAAGTGGTCCAGAATCGACCAAGATTTTGGCTTGGAATGATGGCCCCACCGACTCTCTGACCAATTTTACCCACTCCTCCAAACGCTCTTTAATCACAATGTGGTAATCTTTTCCCCACGCGTAGCGAGCCACTCTTCCATAACCATATTTGGATTCCACTCTTTTAGCGCCGCTAAAAAAATTGACAGCAAAGGTAACAATGCTCTTAGCCTCTGGGAGCAAGTCCTGCGGCACCCACCGCCGAGGGAGATCTCGCACCATATATTGCAAAGACCCTGCGTACCCAAGATCGCGCCAATTTAAGTAGCGTTCTTCTTCCTTAGGATCCGGCAAAACAGAACTAACCGCCACCAAATTAAACCCCAAATCCAGCGCGCTTTTCTTTATCTCATTAGAACTAATCATGAATTCATTATACTATGAGTTGAAAAAATAAGACATTTAGTATACAATTGTAGTGGATGAAATTACATACTATTGTATTTGATGCCTCTACCATTATTCTTCTTGCAAAGGTGGATTTACTACAAATGATAGCAGGAAATATAAAGATAGTCATTCCAGAAGCTGTTCAAAAAGAAGTTCTTGTAAAACCAACCTACTATGACGCGCAGGTCATTGCCCAAATGTTAAAAGATAAAAAAATGAGCGTTTTTAGTAGAGTTTCCTCTGTTCATGTAAAAAAGCTTCAAGAACACCTTCGGCTAGATATTGGGGAAGCTGAAGCTCTGTCTCTAGCAAAAGAAAATCATTGGATCCTTGGTATTGATGATGGACCTGGCATTCGAGCAGCAAAAATTCTGGATGTTCCCTTTGTGACCGCTATTCATATCTTAATTGAACTTTATGAACAGGGATTTATTAACGAACACTCTGCGCTAACTAAACTTGAATCTTTGCAAATTTTGGGACGTTATCATATTCAAATTATTGAAGATGCAAAAGTGCGAATTAAAAAAAAGAGGTGACAATAAAATGCCAATCATGAGCGTGCGCCTATCGGAAAAAGAGGCAAAATTGATCCTGACTCTTGCAAAAGAGGAGGAGAAAGAAAAATCTACAGAAGCAAGAGAATTAATGATGGATGGGGTAAAATATAAAATGCTTTTAGCGTACAAACAAGGAAAGGTTTCTACGGGAAGTTTGGCAAAAAAATTGGAATTGAGTCTAAGTGATTTATTTGATTTACTAGCTTCTTTAGGAATCCCTGCCCCCATCAGTTATGACGATTACCTTCAAGGTTTTAAGTCCGGCCGACAATTATTTTCCAAGTAAAGTTCTTACGCTTGGAATTTAAAATGAATAGTTTGACGCAAAGTTTCTTCTATCTTTTCTAATCTAGATTCTTTAGAAATTGTATTGGTTAAAGTTGATAAAATGGAACCATGAAACTCATTGAACATTATCTCTCTATTCAAGGGGAAGGGCTGCGCACTGGGAAGCCTAGCTATTTTGTGCGGTTTGCTCGCTGTAATTTGCGCTGTAGTTGGTGCGATACCACCTATTCTTTTGGGGAAGGGGATGATGTTTCTTTCGAAAAAGTAGTGGCTGCAATCAAAGAGAGCAAGGTACAATGGGTATGTTTAACAGGTGGCGAGCCACTTCTGCATAGTGAGGATTGCTTAAAATTATGTACCCATCTTTCAGAATATCAATTTGATATTGAGACGGGAGGTTCCCTAGATATCCGACCTGTGCAAGTTCAAAATAGTTCCATTATTATGGATTGGAAGCTTCAACATAGCGGGATGAATCACAAAATGAAAGAAGAGAATCTTTCTTATCTTAGATCGGATCGGGATCTGCTTAAATTTGTAACGGATGGATCGCAAGAAGAAAGGGATGAAATTGCGCGTATGATAGAAAAAACATCTGCCATGGGATTCCCTATCTCTATTCAACCCCTCTTTGGGACTGAAGTTCGACCCATTGCGGAGTGGCTTCTGAATCTAAAAAATTCCCGTTTGCAACTTAACTTACAAATTCATAAATTAATTTGGCCTACGCTTCCTTTGGGCGTTTAACTGATGAAAAGTTCAACCCATTATTTTTCAAAAAAAATGAGAGATAAATTAGAAAAAATGGCTTTATTCTTTATCCTTCTGGCAATTTCCGCGGGAGTTATAAATTGGGCCATTAAAGGGTTGGTTCACTCTTTGAAAGAGGTCCCAGTCCCCAACCTTACAGGTAAAACTGTGAGTGAGGCTCTAAAAATCCTATCCCAACAAAATTTAGGACTGAAACAAGAGGGTTCTGAATTTAATGAGTCTGTGCCCGCGGGAACCATTACGCGTCAAAAACCAGAGGGAGGGCTAACAGTGCGCGAAGGCAAACTCATACGAGTGATCCTTTCCCAAGGAGGAGAATTGGTGAGCGTTCCAGAACTTTCTGGTCTTTCTTTACGGGCCGCGGAAATTGCCCTAAGAACCCGATTCCTCTCTTTAGGTGAAATAAGTCAACAGCCTTCCTTGCGATTCGAAAAAAATAAAGTGATGTTTCAAGATCCTCCAGTCCAGACTCAAGTTGAAAAAAATAGTATTGTCCATATTGTTTTATCGGAAGGACTTCCTCCAGAGGGAACTCTTTTGATGCCAGATTTTATTGGAAAAGAGTGGGAAGCGGTAGAAAAATGGTCAGAGGATGTAGAGATTTCAGTAGAAGCGTCGGGTGATTCTAAAGGAGTGGTGAGTGAACAAGACCCACTCCCCGATGCGCCACTTTCTAAAAACAGCAAAGCGCGCGTTGCGCTTTCGACCTCTCAAGAAAAATTAAATCCAAAAAGGAATAGCTTATGACCGAGAAATTAAATGAAAAAATTTTAATTGCGCCCTCCATTCTCTCCGCGGACTTTTCCTGTTTAGGGACAGAAATTAAAAGCGTAGAAGAAGCTGGGGCCGATTGGATTCATGTGGATGTTATGGATGGGCATTTTGTGCCAAATTTAACCGTGGGTCCAGTGGTGCTTCACTGGATTCGTAAAGTCACTTCACTTTTTTTAGATGTGCATTTGATGATTGAAGATCCGCAAAATTATGTCCAGCAGTTTTCCGAGGCTGGAGCCAACAGTATTACATTCCATAGAGAAGCAGTGGAATCTCCAGAAAAGTTGATTCAACAAATTAGAAAACTTAAGTGTCAGGTTGGGATCTCTATTCGACCTAAGACAGAATTGTCCACGATTATCCCCTATCTCCCCCTAGTGGATCTTGTATTGATTATGACCGTGGAACCTGGTTTTGGTGGACAAAAATTTATTCCCGAAACTTTAGAAAAAGTGAAAAGCCTAAATCAAACGATTAAAAATAAGAATCTTCTATGCAAAATTGAAGTGGATGGTGGAATTAATCATCTGACTGCCCCACTTGCTGTAAAAGAAGGGGCGACCATTCTAGTGGCTGGGAATGCCATCTTTAAAGAAACAGACCGATCCAGTGCCATAAAAAAGATACATTCGTCGATTGACAATTTATCTTGAAATAAGATATTATTATGAGCTCGTCCCGACAAGTCGGGATTAATTTTTTTATTAGGTAAATATAACTATGTCCGTAAGAATAAGATTAAAAAGAGTTGGAATGAAGAAGCAGCCCTCTTACCGTTTGGTGGCTGTAGACCGAAGGAAAGCACCGGGTGGAGCGGAATTAGAAGTTTTGGGTCATTACGACCCTAGAAAAAAAGAAAACTCTATTATTCTTAATTCCGACCGTCTTCAATATTGGCTCTCCTGTGGAGCTCAACCTTCCGATACCGTTAAATCTCTTTTAAAAAGGTCTAACCCGGTCCAGGATCAAGAAAAGAAAAAAAAGTAAGACCGTTAAATATGAGCATCTTAAAGATCGATATTCTCACTTTATTCCCCAATATGTTTTCAGGCCCTTTTCAGGAAAGCTTGCTAAAAAAAGCTCAAGAAAAAGAGCTCATCGATATTCAAATTCATGACTTGCGGCAGTTTAGTTCAGATAAACATCATAAGGTAGACGATAAACAGTTTGGCGGCGGGCCAGGAATGCTGCTTAAAGTAGAACCCCTTGTGAAGGCGATTGAAAGTCTTTCTCAATTGGGGGAAGGTGAACAAAAACCTTGGATCATATACTTATCCCCCCAAGGAAAAACTTTAAAACAAAATAAAGCTTTAGAACTATCTCAAAAAAAACATTTAATCCTTATTTGTGGCCATTATGAAGGCATTGATGAAAGAGCGATGGACTGGATTAACGAAGAAGTTTCCATTGGGGATTTTGTATTGACAGGTGGAGAATTCCCTGCTATGGTTTTAGTGGATACGGTCTGCCGGCTTGTTCCTGGAGTCGTCAAGGAATGGGAGTCCATTGTAAACGACTCTTTTTTTTCAGATAAACTTGATTACTCTCACTATACCAGACCCGCGGAATTTAAAGGAAAAAAAGTTCCGGAAGTTCTTCTATCTGGGAACCATAAAGAGATTGAAAATTGGAGGGAAACCGACGCCACAACCCGTACTTTTAATAAAAGACCGGAGTTGGTAAAAGTTTCTTAAAAGATCATGAACGCGCAAAAAATTTTAGCCCATATACAAGCACCCTTTTTAAAGAAAGATTTGCCTTCCTTTAGGCCAGGAGACACCGTTCGCGTCCATGTAAAAGTAGTGGAAGGTGAATCCGAAAGAGTTCAGCCTTACGAAGGAGTCGTTTTATACCGGAGAGGATCTGGCGTTTCTGAAACCTATTGTGTGAGAAAAATTTCGTTTGGAGTTGGAATAGAACGCACATTTCCTCTTCACTCCCCAAGAGTTGTTAAAATTGAGGTGATTAAATTTGGCAAAGCGCGCCGCGCAAGACTTTACTACTTAAGGGAATTAAGTGGAAAAGCCGCACGATTAAGTGAAAAAGAAGTGTCGCCAAATAATCCCCCCAAAAAAGATAATCCAGAACCCGCGCTCTCACACTAGACCTCTCCAGAAATGACCCAACGGGGTGCTCCCCTCTTCGAATTTGATAAGAGGTTAGCCAGCACCCTTAAAGATCCTCTAAACAGTAAAATTGTCGGTATTGATGAAGCTGGGCGTGGCCCGTGGGCTGGACCCGTGGTTGCTTGCGCGGTCCTTTTGCCACCCAAGTTTTTTCATGCTGACTTAGCCGATTCTAAGATGATTCCAGCTCCCAAACGAGCCAGGATCCATCAGGATATTCTAGGCTTAGCCCTTTGGGCTTTAGGAGTTGTGGAAGTGGATCTTATAGATTCTTTAAATATTTGGAGGGCAACGCATCTAGCCATGAAGAAGGCTTTGGACCTCCTATTATCTAAATATCTTGAAATAAAGCCCGATATTGTCCTAGTGGATGGCCTTCCAATCCCATCCCTTGGGAATTATAAACAAAGATCGATCGTTAAAGGGGATACTTTAAGCGCCTCTATCGCGGCCGCTAGCATTATTGCCAAAGTAGAGCGAGATAAAATCATGGAACAATACGACCACGACTACCCCCACTACGGATTTGCCAAGCATAAGGGATATGGAACAAAATATCATCAAAATAAATTGTTAGAACTGGGCCCTAGCCCCATTCATAGAAGAAGCTTTTCCCCAGTTTTAGCTGCCATGAAAAAACATCGTGTTTCCTAATAAAAGAACAGTCGGAGCAGAAAAGGAAGAACAGGCTCTTCAATTTCTCTTAAAGAAAGGTTGGAATTTATTGCATAAAAATTACCGCTGCAAATTAGGTGAAATTGATCTTATTTTTAAAGATGAGAAAAAAAGAGTTATCTTCGTAGAGGTAAAGTATCGATCTTCGTTGGATTATGGACACCCTCAATCCGCGGTTAACTTTAAGAAAAAAGAACATTGTGCGCGAGCAGCTCTAGCTTATATTAAAGAAAAGAAACTGGAAGGACTCGATTTTCGTTTTGATGTGGTGGCCATAATGCCCACAGGAATAGAACATATCCCCAACGCTTTTTCCTCGTCAAATTATTTCTTCTAAAGAATATGTTGTCTAAAGTTTTTTCTGCTTCTGTTTTAGGAATCGACGGCCATTTAGTAACAGTGGAAGTGGACATTGCGCCAGGACTTCCCAACCTTTTTACCGTAGGGTTGCCGGATGCTTCCATCAGAGAAGCTAAAAGCAGAGTGGTTTCGGCCATCAGAAATTCCGGTTTTGAATTTCCCATCAAAAAAATTACAGTCAATTTAGCCCCAACAAATATTCGTAAAGAGGGAGCTGGGTTTGATCTTCCTATCGCGATAGGAATTCTAGCCGCGTCGCAAACCGTGCGGGATCAATTTCTTTCCCAATGGTGCCTGATCGGTGAACTCGCCTTAGATGGCAGTATCAGAAGTGTACGCGGCATACTTCCGGTTGTGATTGAAGCTAAAGAAAGAAATTTGAAAGGGGTGATCCTCCCCTACTCTAACTGGGAAGAAGCCTCTGTTGTAAAGGGAATAAAGATTTGGGGAGCGAAATCCTTAAAAGAAGTCTGTAACATTTTAAACGAAGATCTGGAGACACTTACATTCCCAGACGCGCCTTTAACGGCGCCCCAAATTCAAGAAAAAAGTGATTTAGACTTTGCGGATGTGAAGGGGCACCATTTCGCAAAAAGAGCTCTAGAAGTAGCCTGCGCGGGAGGCCATAATGTTCTCCTAATGGGTCCCCCTGGTTCAGGAAAAACGATGCTCTCTCAACGCATCACCACAATTTTGCCTCCCTTAACTTTTGAAGAGTCCATAGAAACAACCAAAATTCATTCGGTGGCAGGATTTCTGCCTAGAAATAGAGGATTGATTGAAACGAGACCTTTTAGGAGCCCTCACCACACCATTTCCGATATCGCTTTAATTGGAGGCGGACAAACCCCTAAACCAGGAGAGGTTTCCTTAGCGCACAATGGAGTTCTTTTCTTAGATGAGCTGCCAGAATTTCATAGAAATGTTTTAGAAGTTCTTCGTCAACCTTTAGAATCTAGAGAAGTAACAATATCTCGAGTTAAAGAAACGATTAGATTTCCTTCCAGCTTTATGTTTATTGCCGCGATGAATCCATGTCCTTGCGGTTTTTTAGGCCATCCTTTAAGAGAGTGCCTTTGCACTCATTATAAAATTCAAAAATATAAAGCGAAGGTTTCGGGTCCGCTACTAGATCGAATTGATATTCATTTAGAGATCCCGGCTCTAAAGACAGAAGAAATCATTGAAGAAGCAGGGCCACAAGAAAGTTCAGAAAAAATTAGAGGACGAGTTCTTAAATCTAGAAACATCCAAAATGAACGATTTTCAAGAGAAAAAAATCCGTACTCTGTGAACGCTCAAATGAACTCAAAGAGTCTTAAAAAATATTGCCTGTTAGATAGCGAATCTAAATCCCTTCTTAAACGAACCATAGAAAATTGGGGACTTTCTGCCCGCGCTCATGATAGAATAATAAAGTTAGCGCGCACGGTAGCGGATTTAGAAAATTCCGAAAAAATCTCGTTAGAACATTTGGCAGAAGCTATTCAATATAGAATTTTAGATAGGAAGGCAATATAAAGCGCCCAATTTCATTGAAAAGAATCTTATTCTATAGTCTAATTTTGCTGTTACTGACCCTTTCTTGGTGCTATAGTATTAAGAAAGAAAAGGGCAAAGAAGATCAGGAGAAAAAACAAGCGATGAACACAAAAATTGTAAAAACAGAAGAAGAGTGGAAAAAGATTTTAACTCCCGAGCAGTATTCCGTAACCAGAAAAAAAGGAACGGAACGAGCTTTTAGCGGAGAGTATCATGACAATAAAGAAAAGGGATTGTATACCTGTGTTGGTTGTGGCAATGATTTATTTAGTTCTGAAACAAAGTTCGATTCTGGAACAGGTTGGCCCAGCTTTTGGCAACCCGTCTCTAAAGAAGCGGTCTGTACCGAGTCAGACAACACTTTCTTTACGCATAGAACGGAAGTTCTCTGCAGCCGTTGCGACGCCCACCTTGGACATGTTTTCGAAGACGGCCCCCCACCCACAAAATTACGCTATTGCATTAATTCAGTCGCGTTAAAATTTGACCGGAAACCGTCTACGAAGAAAGAAGAAAAAGCAACCTTCGCGGGAGGGTGTTTTTGGTGCATGGAGCAACCTTTCCATGAGTTAAAGGGAGTCCTTTCTACGACCGTAGGCTACACCGGCGGCGAAAAAAAGAATCCCACTTACGAAGAGGTTTCCAGCGGACTAACCGGTCATACAGAAGCCATTGAAATCTTGTACAACCCATCTCAAGTTTCCTATGAAAAATTGTTAGAGGTTTTTTGGAGAAATATCGACCCTACAACCGTAAACCAACAGTTTGCGGATGCTGGAACCCAATACAGAACAGCCATCTTTTACCACAATGAAGAACAAAAACATTTGGCAGAGATCTCTAAAGAAAATTTAGAAAAATCTGGAAAATACACAAAATCGATTGCGACCCAAATTTTACCTTTGAAGGAATTTTATAAAGCGGAAGACACCCACCAAAATTATTACAAAAAAAATCCCCTCCATTATAACCTCTACAAGAAAGGATCCGGCCGAGAAGACTATCTAAAGAAAACTTGGGGCTCTAAATAAATTAGGAAAAGAAATTAGGGACAGACACCAATTTTTATTTTCATCCGAGCGCCTATGAGCAAAATTTTTTCTATATAGTTCCTCTGGCTTTTGCTGTCTGAGCCAAGACTTTAGTCTTGGCGAGTTCAAAAGCCTAAGAAAAAATTTTGCGAATGCGAGTTGAAAATAAAAATTGGTGTCTGTCCCTAATTTCCGACCGCCAGAACTACTGTAAAGGTAGAACCTTTTTCCGGTTCGCTTTTCACTGTAATGTAGCCACCATGCGCTTCTATAATTCGTTTGGTAATGGCTAAACCCAGTCCTAAACCCTTCACCTGACGGGTCAAGTATTTTGCCACTTGGTAAAAACCATCGAATATGATGGGAATTTCTTCTTTAGGAATTCCTAACCCATTATCCTTAAATGAAATGTGAACATAACCGTCAGACCGTACAATTTCAATCATGACAACTCCATTTGTTTTATTAAAGCGGATCGCATTGGTAAGAAGATGCTTAAAAGCAGTTTTTAAATAGGTTGGATCGGCAAAAATGTGACTCACTTTTCCATCGCTCATAAGACGCACCTTTATATTCTTTTGGAACCACAGTGGCTGAGTGGTTTCTATCAGGCTCTTCAGCAAATCCTCTACCTGGATGGGAAATCGATGGAGATCTAAACCTTGCTCCACCTCTTTAGAAAATAAGAGTAGGCTGCAGATAGCTTCCCTCATTTGCTCTAACCCTGAACGCAAAATTCCAAAAAGCTGCTCATTCTTAGAACCCAATTCTTTTGTTTCAATCATTTCCAGAGACGAAAAAATTAAAGTTAGAGGAGTCTTTAATCCATCATTCACGCGAGCTATTAACGCCTCCTTTAATTCATCCAATTTGAGTAACTCTGAATAGGCGGTTTTCAATTCTAACTTCAACGATTTTTCTTGATTCAAGTCAGATTCAAACTTCTGTTTTTCTATGCAGCGGTGAACCGTGTTTTTAAGTTTTTCTATATCGACTGGTTTCATAAGGTAGTCGAACGCGCCGCTGCGTAAGGCGGGAATAGCGCTATCTAAAGAGGGATAACCCGTCATAATAATAACATCTGTCTTAGGGGAAATTCGTTTAGCTTCTTCTAAAAGTTTTAGTCCCCCTACAGAACCGGGCATCTCCAGATCTGTAATCATGAGGTCATAGATGTTAGTCCCTAGAAGCTCTTGAGCTAAATCCCCCGTTGAGCTGGGTGTGACCTCATAATCTTCGTGCGACAAGACACGCACACAAAGATTACGGACGGAATCGTGATCCTCAACCACAAGTATTTTTCCTTTATCCATACAGATTCCTCTTCCATAAAAAGGCAAGAAATCACAACAAAATTGGTCTGATTAAGTATACGTCCAGAACCCACTTTATTCAATGGGGGGAAGGAATGGGGTCTAACTTGAAACTAGGAAATTAGGAAACTAGGAAATTAGGGACGGAGCCCTATTTGTTGGGCAAATAGGGCTCCGTCCCTAATTTCAGGGAAGGGTATATTTTTATTTGAGCTGATTTTTCAGAGTGATTTTTATTCAGTATATAAATAAAAAATCCCCCGGCTCGCTTAACATGGAACCAAGAGGACTTCTCTATACAATTCAAAACTGCAACTTCTAAACTAGTTTATAGTATAACCTAAAATTTATTAATTGTCAAGGGATTTATATAGTTCTATAATACAGAAGATTTGGGACAGGTACCTATAGGTACCTGTCCCAAATCCAAAAAAATATGCCCCATTCCCATATTATAAAACAGGTGATGAGTTTCTTATTGTTGAGGAACTTTTTTATTCCTTTCACGATTCTGGGGAACATCTTAATGATCCGTCTTCTTCCCCCCAGTGAATATGGAAAGTGGTTTTTTATTTGGAACCTGATTATAACCGTGGGTCCATTTCTCAATTTAGGGTTTATTTCTTCCCTGGCAAAATTTATTCCTGAAGTTAGCGATCAGAACGAAAAAAATAAATTCTTTACCTCCAGTTTATGGATTGTAACGCTTTTATGCGCTCTTCTTTTCATTCCTTACATGTTCCTGTTTACAATCGATATTTCTTGGATTCCTGTAGAGATTCGGGAAGTAAAATTTTCTTTTTTTATATTTTTATATTTCATTTCAATAATCCCAGTATTTGAGGGTTGGTATCGAGGCTTGGGTCAATTTAACCGCTGGACGGTTTGGGACGGATGCCGAGGAGTAAGTTCCATCGCTTTAAGTTTAGCTGTCGTCTATTTTTTTTCCAAAACATTTCATAGTCTTTATTATTCCTACTTTTGCATGGCGACACTTTCCCTAGGATTACTCATTCTTATTCATAGAAAAAATTTCTCTGGTTTTAACCTCCAACTGGAAAAACGGGTCACTCAATTTACTTTGGCTGCCTTCTTCGCCCAACTAGCCTTCATGTTACGGATGAATGTAGATCCCATTTTAATCCGAACCCTAGTCAATAACTCTGCGGAGCTTGCCTTCTTCGATGTAGGAACCCGAATTCCCCGTATGATAGAAAATCTACTCTTAGGATCACTTTCCATTCCTTTTATCTACCATTTTTCCCGTTTAGACACTCAAATTAAGAAAGAAGAAATTGTTATTTTTGGAACAAGGATGATCGCGTGCGTCATTGGATTATTATCCATAGGACTTTTTAGTTTTGCTAAATTAATAATTCCCGTTCTATTTTCAAATAATTATACGCGGAGTATCCCTGTCCTAGAGTGCTTCGCGCTTGTTCCTTTTTTGACTTCTTTTCTCACTCTACCCCACAGTTATCTAATTGCAGGTAATAAACCATTTTTTTCTACTTTTTTTATGTTCATAGCATTTCTACTGACCTTAATTTTGGACTTAATTTTAATTCCGCATCTTGGAGCCGTTGGGGCAGCCCTATCCGCGACCTTGGTTGTTTTTATTTTTAATATCGCCTACCTACTCTATATCGC
>OBEQ011237529.1_pt1 | contig 22570 bp, 19 predicted proteins | sample 1670901 | NCBI WGS metagenome assembly OBEQ01 (sample SAMEA104232315, study PRJEB22302) | groundwater metagenome | biome: forest; feature: aquifer; material: groundwater | place: USA | collected 2011-08-07 | depth 5.4 m
AGTATTGGAATAGGCGTATTTTTTGGCACAACGATATCGTTATAGGGCGTTTTGGGCTGGGGCTGCTTTTTCATTTCCCAGAAAGCGTCGCGCTCCCCCACCTCGGGAATATTGGCGAAATTATAGACGGGCGGCGGCGAAGTAGTGGACCATTCCAGCGTCCGGCCACCCCAGGGATCGCCGCTGGTATCCATGTTGGCTTTGCGCTGCCGGATACTGACAATAACCTGCAAGATCTGAAAGCCAATACCCAGCATAACCAGCCCAACCCCGACGGCCGCTACGATAAAGAGCTGCTGCCAACCAAGCGAAGCATCGTAATGGTCCAGCCGCCGGGTAGCGCCCATCAGGCCGAGAATGTACAACGGTACGAAAGCTAGCAGGAAACCAATAAACCAACACCAGAAGGCGTAGCGCCCTAACCGCTCGTTAAGCTTAAAACCAAAGATTTTGGGGAACCAATAAGTTAAGCCGGCAAAAAAGCCAAATACCACACCACCGACGATCATAGTGTGAAAATGGGCCACCAAAAATAAGCTGTTATGCAATTGAAAATCGGCCGGCGGCATGGCCATGATAACCCCGGCGACGCCGCCAATTGTAAAGGTGACGACAAAGCCCATAAACCACAGCATTGGCGTAGTGAAACGGATCCGACCCTTACGCATAGTAAACAGCCAGTTAAATATCTTCACGCCCGTAGGTACGGCGATGGCCATAGTCATGATGCCAAAAAAGGCGTTGACGTTGGCGCCGGCACCCATAGTAAAGAAGTGGTGCAGCCAGACAATAAAGGATAAAAAGACGATCGCCCAAATCGCCCAGACCATAGAGGTATAGCCAAACAGGCGCTTGCGCGAGAAGGTTGCTACAACTTCGGAAAAGACGCCGAAGGCCGGCAGTATAAGGATATAAACTTCGGGGTGCCCCCAGGCCCAAATGAGGTTAACGTACATCATCGGATTACCGCCAAAAGAACTGGTGAAGAAATGCATCCCCAGGCTACGGTCTAGGGCCAGCATGGCGAGAGTGGCCGTTAAAATCGGAAAAGCGAAAATTATCAAAACTAGAGTGCCTAGGACACTCCAGCAAAACATCGGCATCTTCATCAAGGTCATACCGGGAGCCCGCATTCGCAGAATAGTTACCAAGAAATTAATGCCGGATAGCAAACTACCGATGCCGGCGATTTGTAAGCCCCATATCCAATAATCGACTCCCGGGCCGGGGCTGTAGGCAACCTCTGAAAGCGGCGGGAAACCCAGCCAGCCGGTGGCCGCGAAGCCGCCAATGACTAAAGACGTATTAATTAGCATGCCACCGGCGAAATATAGCCAAAAACTGGTGGCGTTAAGAAATGGGAAGGCCACGTCGCGCGAACCAATTAACAGAGGTATTACTAAGTTAAACAAGCCAAACATTAAACCCATAGCCACAAAGAAAATCATGATGGTGCCGTGGGCCGTAAAGATCTGCTGATAGTGGTCAGAAGTCAAAAAACCGTGGTTATTACCGACTGACACGGCTTGCTGGACGCGCATCATACCGGCGTCGGTCGCACCCCGGAGCAGCATTAATAAGGCCATAATTATATACATAACGCCGATTTTTTTAGGGTCGGTGGTGGTTAACCACTCGCGGTAGAGCCATTTCCAGCGTTTTTTGTAAGTTAGAAAAGTGATTAAGGCAATAGTAGCCAAAGCTAATGAGACCTGGCCAGCAGCAATTACCGCCCCATGCTGGATAGCGTCAGGGCTTAACCTGCCAAGTAAGCTCATCTTGCCCCCGCGGCCGGCTTAGTTTGCGGCGGCTGGTTATATTTCAATACGACTTTATTGAATAAATCTTTATCGACTGAGGAGTAATAACCGATTGGATTATTTTTGCTGGGCAGCGCCAATTTATTGTAAGCCGCCAGGCTAAGCTTATCGCGCGTTTGGCCGACTAATTTCACCCATTGGTCAAAATCTGACTGCGAGTCGGCCTTAGCAATAAATTTCATGCCGGCAAAGCCCTCGCCGCTAATATTCGCCGAAGAGCCCCGATAATCGCCAGGACTAGTAGCCATTAAATGAAGATAGGTGGACATGCCGCTCATGGCGTAGATTTGGCCGCCGAGCTGGGGGATCCAAAACGAGTTCATTGGGGCGTCGGCCGTAATTTCAAAATTAAGAGGAGTATCTACCGGAAATTCGACGAAATTAACAGTGGCGATGTTTTGCTTAGGATAGATAAATAGCCATTTCCAATCCATCGCGACAACCTGGATATCGAGCGGCTGGACCGGCGAACTTAGCGGCTTAAAAGGATCTAGTTCGTGGGAACTGCGCCAAGTTATACCCGCTAGGATTAGTATGAGCGCTAGAGGAACAGCCCACCAGATAAATTCCAGGATGCGGCTATGATCGGAATTGGGATCGTATTTAGCCTTAGTATTGCCCTCACGGTAACGTATAGCGAAAACTGCCAGCAAGATGAAGACTGGTATGACAACGACCAGCGATAAAGCGGCGGCTAGGATAATTAAATACCGCTCTTTTTGGCCAACCGGACCTTGGGGGCTAAGTACCGGGATATTGGTATGACGAAGGTATAAAAAAGCCACTAGCAGCAAAACTAGCGGCAGTCCAATTAAAAGCGCGGCTTTGAGCTTTTTACCCATCCTTAGCTTTAACTATACCAGTTTCGCGTAGCTGGGACTGATTTTTTGGAGGGCCCAATCCAGGTAAACTTCTGGCAGTTTTACCAAGCCTTGGTTGACAGCGCTAGAGTCTAAGTTTTTTAGGGCTGCTGCGGCCATTTTGTTATATTTTTTAACCTCGGACAGGGTTTTAGCGAACGAGCCGTCAGCCATAAAAATTTTGTTGACTTGCGACCGGGCGCCGCTATTTTTTGTTAAATATTCGCGGAGCTCGGCTTTGGAAGGCCCGCGCAGTGAAAGTAAGATCGGCAGAGTGTATATACCGCCTTTTAGGTCATTCCCCACGGGCTTATTTAGAGCTGCCGGCGTGGAGATAAAATCGAGCAGATCATCGAGTAATTGGTAGGACATCCCGAAAGCTTCGCCATATTTCGCCAACGCCTCGGCCTTTGTCTGAGATTTACCACTCGCCACCGCGCCCAAACGGCAAGTAGTGGATATTAGTACGGCAGTTTTTTGGCGAATGACCTCAAAATAATCATCGATGGATCGTTTAAGATTATATGTTCCAGCCAACTCTTGGCTTTGCCCGGCGCACATTGTCGTGATGGCGGTTGATAAGCTGTAAGCCATTTCCCCATTAACCATCGCGGCTTGGGCAGAGGCCTTGGCGAGCAAATAATCGCCGATCAAGATGGCTTGATTTAAACCCCGTTCGCTTTTTACCGTTGGCGCGCCGCGGCGGGTGTCGGCCTTATCCATAATATCGTCGTGAACAATGCTTCCTAAGTGCGCCAGCTCGACAGCCGCGGCGGCCATAATCACGTCTCCGCTCGGCTTCCTTTTACCGGCCGCCGCGGCGATAGCTAGAACCGGGCGCAGGCGTTTGCCGCCGCTTTTAGCGGCCTTAAGCGCTTGCTTGCCAAGTTCGGATCCATCTTGCGCCAAAGAGCCATATATCGCTGCTTCTACTCGATTAACATAATACGGGAGTTTGGGTATGGCCAGCAGCTTAGCTAAATCCCCTGTTTGCATAGCTAAGAGTTTAACAGAATATGTGTATTGAAGAGGTTGATTTTTAAGCGTGACTAAGAGCGAGATGCCCTGCTCCTCTAGCCTGTTTGTTGAGCTTTCTTTTTTCTAAGTGTTTATCCACTTCACCCAAAACAAATCCATGAGCAAATTCATATCCTGCAAAAAGGGCTAGACCGCCAGAATTCAATATTGCAGCGCCCGCGAACGCAATAGCGCCCAGCCCATAGTGAATTTTCTTGAAGAATTCCAGGCCTTTCCTGAATACACCTTTTTGCTCGCCGCTCTGCTCTTTACTCATACCAATACTATAACCCCCATGAAACTATCATCTGTAAATAATTTGGCAGCTGAAGTTTTAACGTGAGATGGGGGTCACGAATTCTAAATCATCTGATTCAGCGCCCCGCGGCAAAACTATCTCCGGGTCCCAGATTGTTTTAGCCGTCCTGATTCTGCCATAGTCCTCTGACTCCGTGGCGCGTTTTGCCAGAACGCCTAAAGCCAGCCAGACTCCGAGAGTTTGTTCAGGCAAAAGCGCCCCGGGCGTTTTCACTTCATACAGGGTAAACGTTTTTTTATCTTGCGATCGCTCCAGGCGGGCTCGGGGAGGCGCCGGCGCGACCAACACGTTCTTTCGCCCTTGGGTGCTTAAACTAAGTGTCCGCCATAGGACCAATCCGTCCCTTGCCAGTTTGCCACTGGGAATATTCTTAGTCTCACGTATCTCAAAAGCCGTTTTGGAGGTTGTAACTTCGAAGATCTTAGGTCCCTTCTGTTGAGCCGCCGCCGTAAGGTCAATACCCATTGGTTCGGCCAGGGCTGCTTCGGCTTCCAGTACTTCAGGACCCCGCATGCCTCTTATATTTAGCCAGTGTTGAAAGTGCTCATAAACATCCACCGTTAAACCGTAAGGTGATAAATGCGAATAAGATATGACTTTATCCATGCGGTTGCTGCCGTTAATCGCAAAGCTGGCCAGCAAGCGAAGTAATTCTTCAGCCTTTATAGTACGTTCTGAGTCAGAGCCACCTTTAATTCCCCCGAGAAGCTTTTCGGAGTCCATAGTTAAATACAGGTGGTCTGAAGAACCGTCATAATCCAAATCAGTAAGCAACGACAGCATATCGATAGCTATACCTTGCTGCTCATTTAGCATGGCATTATCGACCACAGGTACCGCTAATTTAATCTCTCCTTCGGCTGGAGAGTAGGTGAAATGCGGGATAACTTCAGTCATCTAATTAATTCTCTATAAAATTAGCCGTAGCGCAAGCATGAGCAACACCACGACAGGGTTATTTAATATATTACTTTTCTATTTCCGGCTTTAGCAGAGAGGCATATTTTTTGCGCTCGGCCGGGCTGGCAAGATGTTTAGCTATTTGCTGACTTTTAAAATCATCTTCGGAATATCTAGGAAAAATATGCAGATGATAATGAAACGCATGTTGGTCACCGGCCGGCTCGTTATTCTGCAAAATTGTGATGCCGTCACAGTGATACGTCGCCTTCATCGCCAGGGCAATCTTCTTGGCCAGTTCAAGAATTTTTTGGCCAGTGGAAGGATCGAGGTCATAAAAGTTTTCAACATGCTTATTTGGCACAATAATTACGTGGCCTGGATTGTTGCCTATCGAAAAGCTATTAATTAGAGCGGTTACCAATTCATCTTTATAAATGATATCGTCCTTCTTAATTAGCGTGTCATTGCTTTCAACACCTTGAAGCCCGGCGCAGATGGGGCATTTGTAGTCCTTGGGAGCGTGGTTGTACATATTTACAGTTTATTTATTTTAGTCCAGTCAGCTTCGGCAAAACCCTTATTTACGGCTTCTTGGAATCTACTGATTACGTCATCTAATAACGGATGGTCTAAATCTTTTGCCAATTCGCGCGCGTACTTTAGGTCTTTATGTATCCATTGCACTGAGAAGTTGATTGGATCCGGGTCTTTTCGGTACATTTTCCAGGCCAAATTAGTAGTCGTGCCGCCAGGGGCTTCGGCTAAGGAATCACCTACTTGTCTGATATCGAGTCCTGCCTTTTCGGCCAGCCTTAGGGCTTCGCCGAAGCCGGCTAAGTGGATGGCCTGCAGCATATTCATTATTAGTTTATATTTGGTGCCAGAACCAGCCGGGCCAAAATACTTAATTTTTTTAGCGATAGCCATTAAATCGTTTTTAACTAATGAGAGTTTGGCTTTATCGCCGCCGGCGAACAAAGTTAGCTGGCCGCTTTCGGCGCCCATCCGGGTACCGGTCATTGGCATATCGAAGAAGGTTAGCTTCTTATCCTGACAAATCTTGGCTAATTCCTCTACCCATTTAACAGATAAAGTGGCACAAGTTATTAACGTTCTAGATGAGTTGGCCGCGGCTAAAATTCCGTCGTTCAACCAAACTTTTCTTGATGATTCGTCATCGGCCGTGACTTCGAAAATAATATCGGCTTTTTGGGCGGCTTCTTTTGGGCTATCTGCTAACTTCGCGCCCTTGGAAACCAAATCTTTGGCCTTTTCCTGGTGCCGGTTCCAGACAAAAACTTCATAGCCATTCTTTAAGAAATTATCGGCAACCCCGTGCCCCATTATTCCTAGGCCGATTACGGCCACTTTCTTCATAAAATAATCATAACAAATCTATTGGTTGAGGAGCCGGATGGATTCTTGTATCCGCGAATAGTCAGATAGGCCGGCGGCGGGGATTAGAGCCGATTGGCCGGACGGTGTGCCGTAGCTGGATAATAAGTTTTTGCCGTTTAGGCTGCGGAGACTAAGAGATTGCAGATTAGCACTATTAACACTGTTAAATAGCCCAAACAGCGGCCGGGCCTCGCCCAAAGTCAGATCTGTTTTGATATTAGTGCCGGCGGCGCTGAATAGCTTGCCGTTTTTGAGGGGGTTTAAGACCAGAGTCCAACTTACTTTGTCTTTAATCGCGGTTAGGACTTGGCGCTGGTGCTGGGTGCGGTCAAAATCGGCCTGCGGGAAGCCGTAAGAGCCGTAGGCGTCGCCCCTGGCCCTGGTTAGGTTAAGGGCCGTTTGGCCGTCGAGTGCCTGCGGGCCATTGAACAGTCTTAGCGGTCCGTCATCGACCGGACTTATATTGGTATCGTAAAGTCCCCTGGGATCAGGACTGGCAATATTAATCGTAATACCGCCGAGGGCGTTGACGGTATCCCTAACGGCGGCGTAATTCACTAACACCGAATAATCGATTGGTATTTGGAAGCTATCGGCGACAATTTGCCTTAGCAGCGGCATGCCGCTATCTTGGTAGGCTTCGTTAATCTTGCCATAACCAAACCCGGGGATCTTAACGTATAAATCGCGCGGAATGCTCAGCATATAACCGGCATGAGATTTTGAACTTAAAGAAAGCAGCATAATCGAATCGGTCAGCGTGGCGCCGGGATGCCCCGGGTCGTCGATGGAGTAGCCGACTAACAAAATATTGGTGCGGCCGTTTTGGCTTTTTAGGCTGTCAGCCGATATAAGGCTGAACAAATTACTGGAGCCGAACATTTTCTGGCTGGCCCGGGAGATATTTAGGGCGTCCCAAACACCTATGAAAATTAAAAGAGCCAAAACCAACAACCAGAAGGAAACAAGAAACCTTTTCAAACGTGATTTTTTAGGTTTTTCGAAGTCTTTTAATCCTGGCGAGTCTAATCGGGATTTGGATTTTGGCTGCGGTAGGGTCCGGTGGATATCAAAAACGCGTTTGTCGCGGCTTTTAAACATGGTTCGTATTATAAGTTAGCACCCGAAAATTAGGCAGCCGGTAGCCGGATAATAAAAGTTGACCCCTTTCTTGGGGTACTATTAACATCTATCGAGCCGCTATGGAGATCTACTATCTTTTTAGCGATTGCCAAACCTAGGCCGTAGCCTTCGGCCTGCTGCTTATTGCGTGAAGCATCGGCGCGGTAGAAGCGTTCAAAGATATGCGGCAAGTCGCTTTTGGCGATCCCCCGGCCTTTGTCCTTGACAGTGATAACGGCGCTTTTATCTTTCTTTTCGGAGTTGATGCTCACTTTACTGCCAGCCGGGCTATATTTGATGGCGTTATCGAGCAAGATAGCAATTAAATCGGTTAAGCTTTGCGGGTTGCCCTTCACTTTTAGGCTTTTAACATCATTCTCCAGCTTAATTTTCTTGAGCCTGGCGGCTTTGGATACCCGCTCCATTGCCTGTTCGGTAACATCTTTTAAGGAAACGTTTTGGTCGAGGTTCTCGACACCATCGTTCGTCGCCAGGGCTAATAAGCCTTCGCTTAAGGCCTTGAGTTTAGCGACTTCTTCCAAATTACTTTTCAATAAATTAACGGCTTGTTCTTTTGTGAGATTACGGCTCCTTAGCGCTACTTCATTTTCGGTTTGGATAGCGGTTAGCGGCGTTCTCAGTTCGTGCGAAGCGTCACTAGTGAAGCGCTTTTGGGCTTCGAGTGAATCTTCTATGGGTTTTAACGACCGGCGAGCTAAAGCGTAGCTAGCAGCACCGCCGGCGATCAAAACGAATAGGTTAAAGATAACTAGGTTAAGCTTTAAGTGCTGTAAGTCCTGGTCAAGCTGGCGCAGGCGAAGCTGCGAGAGGTTATCTATATCGTGAGGGTTAAACAAGCCGCGATAAAAATCAATTTGGCGGTTGGCGTTTAGCTTAAGGTCGGTTGACGAGAGCCGATAAAATGTCCAACTGGAACCGACGCTCAAGGCCATGATGATGATCAAGTACCACCCAGTGAGTTTGAGAGCTGCCGAGTGAAACATCAGGCAACCTCTGGTTGCAGCAAAAAGTAAAAAGTAAAAAGTAAAAAGGGATTTGAGCAAAATCTCTGGGTTTGGCTTATTGCTTTTTGCATATTACCTTTTGCTTACTTGGTTGTTAGTTTATAGCCGAAGCCGCGCAGAGTATGCAGTAAATTAGGGCCTTTAAAGGGCTTATCGACCTTGTTTCTTAGGTAGCCCATATAAACCTCGACCGTATTCGGCAATATATCGGCGTCGAAGTCCCAAACATGGGAAATTATAGTGTCTTTAGAGAGAACCCGGTTGTGGTTACGCATCAAATATTCTAGGAGCGCGTATTCTTTAGAGCTTAAATTTATTAACTCTCCGGCGCGGCGGACTTCGTAGTTGACCGTATCTAGCGTTAAATCACCAACTTTTAGAACGTTACCTTTGGTTTGGACCGGACGGCGCAGCAGGGCCCGGATACGGGCTAGTAACTCTTCAAACGAAAACGGCTTAATTAAATAGTCGTCGGCGCCGGTGTTTAGACCATCCACGCGGTCGTGGACTCGGTCTTTAGCCGTCAATAATAAAATTGGCGTGTGGATGTTAGCGGCGCGGACCTCGCGGCAAATGTCTAGACCCTCCATAGAGCCTGGTAGCATGCGGTCGATGATCATAAGATCGTATGTTTCATTGAGGGCGGCGCCCAGGCCGGAATCAGCGTCGTACTCGATATCTACGGCGTATTTCTCCTGCACTAACCCTTGTTTAATAGCGCCGGCGATCTTATGCTCGTCCTCAATCAACAAAACTCTCATACTCTAATATTCTATCTCTTTCAGGCTGAGAAGTATCTGAGATTTTTAAGAAGCGATAATACTGTAAAATAATTCTTAGTGATCGAGAAGCTAAAGAAATATCCGACGCGGATGTTGGGAGTCATCGGGGCAGTTACTTGTCTCGGTATTTTTATTAACGACCCCAGTTTCCCTACTCCTGATAAGTTAATTATTTTTTTGTTTTTCGTATTTATGATTTATGGCAAGGCGCTGGAAGGCCTTAGACGCTTTAGCCCATTCATTATCTTGGTCATAATCTATGAGTCTTTCAGAGGTATCGCTGACGAACTAAATGACCATGTCAATTATTCGCTAGCACCGCACATCGATAAATTCTTATTTGGTAATTTGCCAACTGCCTATTTACAACATCACTTATGGCACGGGCACATCCAATGGTACGACGTGGCTTTGTATTTACCTTATACCCTGCACTTTGTTATACCTCTGGGGCTGGGTATTTTGATCTGGAAAACGCGGGACAAGTATTTTTGGCAAGTGATGAATTCTTTTTTAGTCGTCGCCTTCGCCTGTTTTTTGACATTTTTGATTTTTCCGGCGGCGCCGCCCTGGATGGCCTCGAACAACCATTTTATTGAACCTATTACAAGAATTTCCAGTCATGTATGGGCAGTACTCGGGCTACACAACTTTCCGTCGATCTATAATAAGATTACACCAAATTTAGTAGCGGCAGTGCCGTCACAACACGCCGCTTGGGCAGCGCTTTTCTTCATTTTTATCTACAAACTATATGGCAAAAAGTGGGGGCTGCTGGCTGGACTCTACCCCTTAACTATTTTCTTCGGTACGGTTTACGAAGGCGAGCATTACGTTTTCGATATAGCTTTAGGAATTTTATACGCCATCGCCGGTTACTTTATAACACCTTATATCATGGTATGGGGCCGCAAACTCTTTATGCCATTCATTACTAAGCAGGTTGATTTATGGCCAGCCAGGAAGAAGCGTTTTACGGCCAAGATATGGCACAATTAGTAATATGCGAAAAATTCTGGCATTATTTGTTCTGATTGTTTTTCTTTCCGCCGGTTATTTTAGTTTAAAAGGCATCCATAATAAGCAGTCGCCAGTCAACAAAAACCATCAAACAGCGCCCGCCCAAGTAAACCCCTCCATAAATGACCCCAGTAGTGTCTGGGTGGTAGTTGATAAAGGCCGGATTTTGCCTAGTGATTACATTCCGGCTGGGTTAGCGACGCCGTCTGTGCCACTGCGCTTGACAGCCAGTTCTTCCGAGATGAAGTTAAGGCCTGACTCGGGCGCGGCTTTAAAATCGATGTTTGACGGGGCGGCTAAGGATAATTTGCGTCTGATGTTAGCGAGTGGCTACCGATCGTATGATGACCAAAAGGCGCTTTATAAATACTTCTCGGATAGCCAAGGCCAGGCAGCCGCTGACAAATCGAGCGCCCGACCCGGCTATAGTGAACACCAGGCGGGCCTAGCGGCCGATATTGAGCCAGTAAGCCGGGAGTGTGAAGTACAGCTTTGCTTTGGCGATCTGGCCGAAGGCAAATGGTTGCTGGCTAATTCATATAAATACGGCTTTATCGTCCGCTATCAAAAAGATAAACAAAGCTTAACGGGTTATGAATACGAGCCTTGGCACGCGCGATATGTCGGAACTAACCTAGCGAAAAAATTGTTTGATAGCAATAAAACGATGGAACAGTACTTTAATTTAGCAGCTTTCCGCGACTATTCCACGCAACCGGTAAAATTAAAGCCGTAAAATTTATAAACGCCCCAGCCTTTTGGCGTCCAGGCGGTTTTGCAAATCGTGGTCGTTTAGCTGCATAAGTTTGATGGATTTATTGGATAGATAAATATTTACTGGTTTGTCCAAGTTTTCGACGGCGATATGGCCATCTATTACTAATTGCAAGGGCCGCTCGCGCGCGTCTTTATCAGTTACCTCTACTCTAACCATTCTCTGCCGTTCGATGATGTGCGGCCGTTGCAAGCTGGAGTACTGGCTGGAAAAGTGCGGGTTATTTGGCGTAACGACGAATAAATCTTGCAGCTTGGAGTCTATTACCGGACCGCCGGCGGCTAGCGAGTAAGCTGTCGAACCTAAAGGTGTGGAGAAAATAACGCCATCGCCAATAAACGTACCACTTGAGCTATCGATCTTTAGGTGAAGTTTAGCCGCCCGCGGCCCGGCGCGCTCTACGGAAATGTCGTTAAAACCATGCCCGATTACCCCCTCTTGCGTATCTTCGCGGGCGCTGCCGCCGGCTGGTTGGCAAAAACTAGCGGCAATTAGCGGCGCTTCGATCAGGCTGTAAGTGCCGCTACTAATAGCGGTGACTAATTTATCGATATCTTCAACTTCAATAGTTTCTAAGAGTCCGAGCGTACCGGCCGATACGCCAATGAACAGTACATCTTCCTCATAATGGTCTTTAATCGCCTGTAGCAAGGTACCATCGCCGCCTGTGGCAATAACTAATTTAGCAGGGGTTTTAATAGCGGCTTGGGTAAAGGCTTGCTTTAGTCTCTTTTCGATTTCTTGAGACTCGGGAGCGGTTTTGGTAACGAAAACGATGTTTTCCATTATTTTTGGGGGTTAATTTGGTGACCACCAAACTTATTGCGCATGGCGGCTAAGAGTTTTGTCGCGAAACTGGTCTCACCCTTCTGGCTTTTCAAGCGGACGTCAAATGAGATCTGGATGGCCGGTAGTTCTAAGCCCTTTTCTTTAGCCGCTTCTAGCGTCCAACGCGTTTCGCCGGACTCGGCGACCACGCCGTCGATGCCCTCTAATTCGGGGTTTTCTGATAATGCTTGGCGACAAAGGTCGTTTAACCAAGAATTAACAACACTGCCCTTTTGCCAAACTGCGCCGGCCGCGGCTAGATCGAGCTTGTCATAGGCACCTTCTTTCAACATCCGATAGCCTTCGGCTAGGCTTTCCATCATGCCGTACTCAATAGCGTTGTGGACCATTTTAACGTAATGGCCGGCGCCGCTCGGGCCAAAGTAATGATAACCGCCAGACGGTTCGGCAAGCGTTTTGAGGGCGGGCTCTAAGATTTTAAAAGCGCTTTCATCGCCCCCAGCCATCATCGAGAAGCCATTTTTATAACCCCAGACGCCGCCGCTGGTGCCAACATCAAGCAAAACCGACCCGTTCTCAGTTACCATAGCGGAGTGTTTTTTAGTTTGGCGAAAATCAGAATTACCGCCATCGATGAAAATACTATTTTTGGGAGCTAGCTCGAGCCATTTCTTTAATTCCTCTTCGAGGACTTCCGCCGGCAGCATCAGCCAAAGTACTAACTGCTCGCCGCTAAAAGCTTTAACAACATCTGCCTTTTCGTAAGCGGCCTGAGAACCCTGCTTAGCGGCCTCATCAATCGGTTCTTTGCTCCGGTTATGAGCAATGACCTGGTGGCTGTTTTCGCTTAATTTACGGGCAATTTGGCCGCCCATACGGCCCAAGCCGGCGATCGCGATTTTCATTATTTTTGACCTCCCTCAAAGATTGTCACTAGCCTCAATTATAGACTACGTCCTGACCAATAAAAATGCCGATACTGCTTGCGCTTAAAAATATTGTTTACAAACGGTCATCTATGTGTAAAGATTACTAATGTACTAAAAGGGGTGGTGCGATTAATAAATTAATTAAAGGAGTAAGTAATGAAGAGATTGCTTCAACTTTTGGCAGTGCCGGCTATCTCCCTAGGTTTACTAGGCGGCGTAGCTGCTGCGGCTCAGAGTTGTTCTATTAACACAACCGGGCCGGGTTCGACGAATAATTGTACGGTCGCAGATACAAACACCAGTACTGTTAATTGTACGAACAACGTAACCGTCGACAACGAGAATACTCAAAATTCTACTTCGGGCAACGCTAATACTAGCGGCAACACCACTGGCGGTAACGCCACCAGCGGTAGCGCTAATAATTCAAGTACCACAAACGTAGCCGTTGATGTTGGCTGTGGTAAGGCCAAAAGCGCAGCCTCAACTACGCCAACGCCATCTGGTGGCGGACAAGGCAGTGGCGCGAGTGCCAACGCCGGTGCTGGCGTACCAGCAACCCAAGCTGCTAGTACTACCGCAGCCGCTGCAGCTGTTAAGGCCCTACCAAACACTGGTAGCAATCCCTTAGCTGCAACCGGTGTATTGAGTGTTGTCTTAGGCGGCGTAGCCGCTCTATCACGAGTTGGTTTCGCTTCTTACCGACGTTTCACTGTTTAAGCAGGATTCCTAGGTAAACACGAAAGATCTGATGCGAAACGGGCGCCAGTGGGCAAAGAAGGCTCGTTATTTTAGCAGCGTTACCCTGATCTATCTGGTAACGCTGCTATTCGCGTATGCGGTGGTTAACCCCGGTTTTTTTTATCATTCGAAGGTTGAAGCTCTAAAAAGCTCGAATGAATTCGTCCGGCCACCAAAAAAATTGATCTATGGTTTTCCAGTTCGAATCGTCGTCCCCAGCCAAGCCATAGACCTGCAAATTGATAAAGGCGTGTATAACCCGGTAGATAATTCGTGGAGCCTAAGCGGCTATAACGCCCAGTTCGCTATGGCGACGTCGCTACCTAACAACAACACCGGCAACACTTTTATTTACGGGCACAACAATAAATACGTCTTTGGCCCCTTAAAGCATATGAACCCGGGCGACCAAGCCCAAGTTTATACTGATAATAACCATGTATTCACTTACACTTATGAAAAAGCTACTGAGGTCAGCCCGGAAGACACCTCGGTCCTGCGCTACCGCGGCCACGCCATCCTGACTGTCCAAACTTGTAGCGGCGACTGGAACGAATGGCGCAAGATGTATAAATTTAATTTCACTAAGGTTGATTAAATGACTAACGCCCAAATCATAATAAGCACTACAAGCTTCGGGCTCGTTTTAGGTGCTCTAAATATTGTAGGGGCTTCGGCCTATGATTTTAGCCAAACCCGGCGCAAAAAGCTTCAAAAGGCTCAAGGCAAGGCTAAAAAACGCCAAACCCGGCCCTTGGTCTCGATAATTATTACTACTCATAACTCTGAAGCTGAAATAGAACGCTGCCTAACAAGCATTACTAAAAGTTCGTATCGGAAATATGAAGTTATAGTCGTCGATAATGCCTCGACCGATAACACCAAAAAAATCATTGCGGATTTTATTAAGTCCCACCCCAAAAAACAAATTCGCCTTGTGGCCAAAAGAAAAGTTGAAAATTCCTGGATGATAAGGGCGAACGCCTTTAAAAGTTACGCTAAAGGCAGCGTAATTTTAAGCCTTGATGCCGGCGCCGCTCTTGAAAAGGAAGTTATAAAGAATGCCGTAGGCTATTTTGAGAACGACTCTAAGGTTAGCCTGATTAGCTTTAACGAACGAATAGAGTCAAATTATACGCTCAGCGGTCTTCTTCAGGAATACGAGAAGTCAATTGTTTCGCAGTGGAAAAAAAGTCTCTCGATTTGCGGCGTTAAGTATATAAACAACGGCAGCTCCTTTATGTATAGCCGTAAGACTTTTAGCCAAATGTTTAAATATAAAAACCTGGCCGACGAAAGCATCGCCCGGCGCCTGATAGCCACCCGCTATAAAAATCGCAAAATGCATGCCAAGTACGCCAGCGACGCCGTAATCAATTGTGAGGGCCCCAGCTCTAAGCTGGAACTATTCCGCGATAAGTACACAAAAAAAGTGAATGCCTTAAAATATCTTTTTAGGTACCAAAACTTGTTCGCCGAAAACCAAAATACGCCGAAGTTTTTTATGCGCCTGAGTTTACTGGTGGTCGTTTTAAAACACCTGGCATTACTGGCCGTACCGGTAATCGTCACTTATTTTATCTACCTAGCAGCCAGTTTCCGGACGCCGCTGCTCCTAGCCTTTAGCTGGGCGGCCTTTAGCGTTTTTCTTTTTATTACTGTTTGGGGCGACGAGACGATAAAGTTCTTCAAAAAAGCCCGCATGAGTGGGGTGATACCGATAACGTACGGTTTATTTTATATCGTGTTATTTTTCCAATTGGCCGCTTGGCTGGATCTTTTGGCGCTGGCTCTAAAAGCCGTTGGCAAGAAGATTTTCTATGTTAGCTGGTCAGTCCCTCGCCGGCTGTTAGCTATCGATGTGGTCTAAAAGAGGGTGAATCGCATCCAGGCTTTGGGTTGAGGTTTCTTATTGAGTTTTTGCGATAGGAACCACAGCCTGACTTTGTCACCGTATTCGAATATCCCGACCAAGCTAAAGATCGCGAAGGCAACAGCGGAAGTTACTACCGGTATCACCCAATTGGCGCCCTCGCCCTTTGAGGCGCTAGCGCCGTGGTGCTTGGGCGGTTTGTTGTTGCTCCTAGTGGCGGCGGCTGTCGCGCTTGGATTCGATGACTGGTCGCCGCTGGCAGAGGCGCCGTTTTGATCGTTTAAGACGCTAAAGAGCGAGTTAAGATCGGTGCTATTGCTGCCCCCTTCGGGTGTAAAGGTAAAGACTTTTGCCGGCGTGGGGCTATTAGAAGCGCCGGAAGTGGGGTTGGTCGCCGCTATCGTTCCGGCATCAGTATTAATGCCAAAACTGCCGTGCCAGTTACCCAGGACGTTTATAAAGAGCAATCCAAACCAGCCAGATAGCGACAACTGGCTGTTATTTATGTTCATAAGATTAGCGCTGGCGCTGGCGTTACCGCTCGTGGCGTTACCACCGCTGGTATTTTTAGAAACGGTGGCGTCGCCGCTCAAGGATTTAATCTTCAGGTTATTGTTAATCGTATTGTTGCTGGTGTCGTTTATAGTGGCATTATTATTGGTTGTTGAAGATATTTGGCAAGTGCCGCCGCAGAAAGCTGCCGAATTACTGCCAGCTGGCGCGTCGACAATTAAGCCGACCCATTGCCCAAGCACGTTAACAAATACCATTAAGCTGTTAGCGGCTACGACTTGCCTGCCGGTTAAATTGAAAATAGTCAAATTAGTGTTGGCGTTGCCGGTAGTAGCGTTGCCGGCAGAGGTATTGCCGCTAACCGACGCTTTGCCGGAGGCGGCGCTAAGATCGACGGTGTTGTTAATGGCCTGATTACTAGTTAGATTTGCTGTCAAGTTGTTATTTTGGGTTTGCGATAAGTTTACGGTAGACCTGGGGGCGCTGCTGGTAATCAACTGATCTAAGAAGTTCGGCGGCAGTAAGATATCACCATTTAGATTGCCATTAATGTTGATAACTCCCAGGAAGGATTTGCCGGCGCCGATAGCCGAATTAATGACGTTGACGATATTGGCTACGGCGTCGGCGTTACCGCTGGTAGCATTACCACCGTTTGTGTTACCCGAAACTGCCGCGTTACCACTGGTAGCACCAAGCGTAACATTGTTATCAATTAAGCCGCTACCTTTGGAATTAATAGTCAGGTTATTATCGGCTTGAGCGTTGATCGTATTAACGGACAACGGTCCGGTGTTGCTGATTTTTGATGGGTCTAGCATAAGATCGCCGGTGACGTTGCCGTTAATGTTGGCCGTGAATGTCATAAGGTCAGTTGCCGGCTGGATGTTCCAGGTTGACTGCAGTAAGTTAATTATATTGCTGACATCCATGGCGTTGCCGCTTTGGGCACCGCCGGCCAGTGTATTGCCAAGAATAGAGGCGTTGCCTGAAGTTGCTGTTTGGCTAAGGGTATTACTGATAGCAGCGTTATAAAAGCTATTGAAAAAGGCGTTGTTGGTATTTTTTTGGTCGATGTTGTTTAAGGAGTTAGGCCCGGTATTATTAATACTGTTTCCCTGGCTGCCCTGCGGTACTTTAGCCACGGATTTAACATTTGGTACATATTTTCCAGAAGGTGCGTCATATATCCACTGGGTAGTGTCCCACATTCCCGTAGCTGGGTTGTAACTATAGGTTGAGGGGGTTTTGGGCGTAGTTTGATTGGTCGCTGGATCCCAGGTGTAATAAGCGTTTTCCCAGATGCCGGTAGCCGGATTAAAAGTAAAAGTGCTAGCGTCGGCGCCATTCGGAACTTTGGGCCCGGTGTTGGAAGCTCCGGTTAGTGGGTTTGTCGGGGCGTTAGGACCCGGCGGTGTACTAGAAGATTTGGTTGTGGGTGCCGTGGGGTCTGTTACGGGTGCCGACGCTTGAGAACTCGAAGCGCTAGAATCCGCCCCAGACGAAGTATTTGACGGCGTGCTACTATCTGCCCAGACGCCTAATGGCATAGAGAAAGTCATTAGCGAAGCCGCTAATAAGCTAACTGTACTTTTGGCTAATTTTTTAATCATAGATATCTCTCCGTAGCTCCTTTTTGGTAAAAAAAGGCTCTTGGTTGATATTTTATTAGCCCACCTTATGAGGCGGAAAGCCCACGATCGCTTGGGCCCTCCACCCCACTATTGTTTTAACGTTTTCGTTTAGAACTAGCTTAACCTATTGATAGAACAAGGCTTAAAATTTAGTTTTTGACGGTCAGTTTTAGGGTTGTGTGGTTGGTGTTAGAGGCATTACCAGTTGTAGCGTTGCCGCCCGTGGTGTTGCCGCTAACGTTAGCGTTACCAGAAAGTGCGGTCTGGTCATTTGTGTTAGTCACTGTTACCTCATTCTCGTTAGTGACCGTCAAAGTATTGTCGCCCTCATTGGTAATGAGGTTCGTGCTGTTCGGACCGGTGTTCTTGATTGAGCCGCCAGTTGGTTGGCCAGTGAACACGGCGCTCAACAAGCAACCGCAGCCGCTATCGTTTTCGATAGTGACAGTCGCGTTTAGCGAATTGTCATTTGCGGCCGTGCCAGTTGTAGCGTTGCCGCCCGTGGTGTTGTCGCTAACGTTAGCGTCACCAGAAGTTGCGTCCTGGGTGTTATCGTTAGTCGCACTAACATCGTTGTCGTTGCTAAAGGTCGCGGAATTATCCCCTTCGTTGAGGATTGTGTTCGTTGACCCTGGCCCAGTTAACTCGATAGTACTCTGAGCCGCAGCAATACCCGTGGTAAGGCTAGCGCTTACGACAGCTGCTGAAGCTAGTTTTAGTAACTTGTTCATAGTTACCCCTTTCTTAATATTATTTTGTTGATACCTCCGGGTATTGCTACCCGACTTCTGAAGATTTAATTTTTTAAATCTCGCAGAAGTCGAGAAACATAGCCTAATACACTATGGCGATTCCCCTTGCGTAAATTGATTACTTATATGACTGGTACTAGAAACACTTTCGGAGGTGGAATTAATTTGCACGGAACTATTGGTAGATCCATTGGTAGTCGAACTATTCTTAATATGTATATCAATATTAGTAGCGCCGTTATTAATAGTCTTGTGGATTGAGCCGTTAGCCGGCACGGGTATGCTTTCGCCATTAATAGTCACGCTGCTGGAAGATGACGACGAATTCGTAGATTTGGCATTTTGGCTGCCACCTGGACTCGCGCCAACGGCGGCATTAACGTCTACCGAGGCGCTATTTTGGGAACTATCGGCCGGGATTTTGATAGACCCGCTTAAAGCGCCGGTGCCATTCACGGAAGTGGCGAAAGTTTGCCAGCTCAATAAGCCAAGCGAAGCCGTAATGACGCTGGCAATACCAGTTAGCCGGACTTTTTTATTTTGGAAGGTCGATAGAATGGTGGACGGGGTAAAATAGGACAATAACCTCAGTCGGTTTATCCCCCCTGACACATTAATCCTATCAGCCATATAGGCTCACCTCCGTTAAAAACTATAATAGCAGTGTAACATACTTTATTAAAACAAAAAGAAATTATATTGCTGTAAAATTTCTCACACTTTTATATCTGATAAGTATTCGCCTTAAGCATTTTGCGCCGAATACAAACGAGTTTTTTAAAACGCTTCTGTTTGATATTTAACCCCTCACCCAGGCCCGGGCGTTTTGGAAAATTTTGAACATCGGCGACTCATTTTGCCAGTTTTGGGGGTGCCAAGAATTTTGTTTTGTTAAATATGCCCGTTCTGGATGGGGCATTAAGATGGTCGAGCGGCCGTCGGGCGTTGTAAAGGCTGTGACACCTTGTGGCGAGCCGCTAGGGTTACAGGGATACTTTTCAGTTACCTCCCCGTAATTATCAACATATTGGGCGGCTAGCAAATTGGCAGCCTGCAGTTTTTTGAGGTCTTTAGGATCAAGGGCTGCCCGGCCCTCGCCGTGGGCTACGGGAATCAGTAACTTTGATCCGGCCATGTCATTAAAAAATATCGAGGGCGAATCGTTAATTTTGATAGTTATTAGGCGCCCCTCGAATTGCTCCGACTGGTTTTTCAGAAAACGTGGCCAGGCTTCGGCGCCCGGGATGAGTTCCTTAATGGCCGACATCATTTGGCAGCCGTTGCAGGCGCCCAGGCTAAAAGTATCTGGCCGGTTAAAAAAGTCTTGGAAGATTTTACGCAAATGCTGATTGAATAAAATTGATTTGGCCCAGCCTTCGCCGGCACCCAAGACGTCGCCGTAAGAAAAGCCGCCGCCGGCCGCTAAGCCCGCGAAACCATCAAGCGTCATTTGTTTGTTCGCGAGTTGTGTCATATGGATATCGACGGCCGTAAAGCCGGCCTTATCAAAGGCGGCGGCCATTTCGACGTGGCCGTTGACGCCCTCCTCACGCAAAATGGCGACCCTGGGTTTATCTTTATAGGTAATTTGATCTAGTTTAAATGTCTGGTGCGGCGATAGCCCGGGGTCTGTAACGTCAGCTATGGCGGCGAATTCCTGCTCGGCGCAATCAGGATTATCGCGCAACTTTTGGATTTGGTAAGAAGTATCGGCCCATAGTTTTTCGAGTTCTTGGCGTGAATTCTTATATACAAGTTCTTTTCCGGCCTTAAACGATAGTTCCTGGTCTTTTGTCGGCTTACCTATTATATGCGCGTGCCCTAGCTCAGCCTTTAACAGGGTTAGCGTTTGGGAAGCATCGCTTTGTCTAACTTGGATTACGGCCCCTAGTTCCTCGTTGAATAGCTGGCCGAGCGGGCTGCCCGGCAGCGGTTCGAGGTTAATGTCCAAGCCGAGCCGGCTGGCAAACGACATCTCGCAGAGTGTCGTAAATAAGCCGCCGTCGGAGCGGTCGTGGTAAGCCAAGATTTTGCCGCCTTGGTTTAATTTTTGGATCACCGAGAAAAATTTCTTTAACAACGTAGGTTCAATATCCGGAGTGTCATTACCCACCTGGTTATAAACTTGGGCTAGGGCCGAGCCGCCAAGCCGGTTTTTACCTGACCCTAGATCAATATATATTAAAGAACTATTTTCATTTTGGAGCTCTGGGGTGAGGGTCTTCGCGATATCACTTACCGGGGAAAATGCAGAAACTACGAGTGATAAAGGCGATACCACGGATTTATCTTTACCGCCTTCTTGCCAAAAGGCGCGCATACTCAAAGAATCTTTGCCAACGGGTATCGTTACGCCCAGGGCCGGGCAAAAATCTTCGCCGGCAGCTTTGACGCCTTCAAATAAGTGCTGGTCTTCGTTATTAAACCCGGCGGCGGCCATCCAATTGGCCGATAATTTAATATCGCTAATTTTGCCGATCTTGGCCGCCACGATATTGGTAATGGCCTCGCCGATAGCAATTCTTACAGAAGCCGCGGCGTCTATTAAGGCCAGCGGTGGCCGCTCGCCGATAGTCATAGCTTCGCCGGTGGAGCTTTCCAAGGTGGCAGAGGTTACCGCGACGTCACTAACCGGTACTTGCCACGGCCCAACCATCGGGTCACGAGTTACTAAACCGCTAACTGTACGGTCGCCGATTGTTACGAGGATTTTTTTACTACCGACGGCCGGCAAATGCAGAACTCTCTCGACTGCTTCACCTATGTCTAAGCTTTTACTATTAAACGCCGCCAGGGATTTAGAGCGGCGGCGGAATTCACGGACCATCCGCGGCGGATTGCCAAATAACACTGCCATCGGAATGTTTATCGGAGTATTACCAAATCGCCGGTCAGTTAGTATGAGTTGCTTTTCGGCCGTCGCCTTACCGACCACCGCGAAGGGGCAGCGTTCTTTTTGGCACATAGCGCTAAATTTCTTTAGGTCATTTGGTCTGATAGCCAAAACGTAGCGTTCTTGGGCTTCGTTGCACCAAATTTCCATCGGCGACATGCCCGGTTCGGCATTAGGAATTTCACGCAGTTCAAACTTACCGCCCAAGCCAGCGTTATGAACAAGTTCCGGCAAAGCGTTAGACAAGCCGCCGGCGCCGACGTCGTGAATAGACAGGATCGGATTTTTTTCGCCGGCCGCCCAGCATTGGTCTATAACTTCTTGGGTTCGGCGCTGCATTTCGGCGTTAGCGCGTTGCACTGAAGCAAAATCGAGACTTTCGCTGCTTTCGCCCGCTTGCATGCTGGAAGCCGCGCCGCCGCCCAAACCGATAAGCATGGCTGGCCCGCCAATCTGAATTATTAAGGCTCCTGGCGGTATGGTTTTTTTATTGACGTGTTCATCGCGGACATTGCCGATGCCGCCGGCAATCATAATCGGTTTATGGTACCCCCACACTTGGCCGCCAGACTCTTGCTCGTAAGTCCTAAAGTAGCCGGCGGTCGTCGGCCGGCCGAATTCATTGCCAAAGCCGGCGGCTCCCAGCGGGCCTTCGATCATTATTTCTAACGCCGAAGACATATGGCCGGGCCGGCCGTAAGCCTTTTCCCATGGCCTTTTAGCACCGGGTAAATTTAGGTTGGAAACGGTATAGCCGGCGAAGCCGACCTTAGGTTTAGCTCCCGTACCGGCGGCGGCTTCGTCACGGATTTCGCCGCCAGTTCCGGTAGCGGCTCCTGGATTTGGCGCGATGGCCGACGGGTGGTTGTGGGTTTCGGCCTTAATATCCATATGAACCTTTTCGTTGTGACTGCGGTAGACCTGGTCGGCAGGGTCCGCAAAAAAACGCTCTTCCACCGGACCTTCTAAAATAGCGGCATTGTCCGAATAGGCCGATAAGATGCTTTTGTCGGCACTGTTATGGGTATTTTTGATCATCTGGAACAAACTTTTAGCTTGTTCTTGGCCATCAACGACCCACTTGGCATTAAAGACCTTATGGCGGGTGTGTTCGCTATTAACCTGGGCGAACATCATCAGTTCCACGTCTGTAGGGTTGCGGCCGATTTTCTTGTAGGCGTCGTATAAGTAACCTATTTCGTCCTCATTTAAGGCCAACCCTTGCTCTGCATTAGCTGTTTCCAGGACACCTTTGCCGCTTTTTAAGATATCGATCACCCGCATTGGCCCAGGATCGGTCTCTTCAAATAGGCTCTCGGCTTGTTTTTCAGATTCAAAAATGGTTTCAGTCATCCGGTCGTGGATAACGTCCCCAACCTTGGTTTTATCTAGCTTATTATTTGCC
>OBEQ011716089.1_pt1 | contig 22564 bp, 12 predicted proteins | sample 1670901 | NCBI WGS metagenome assembly OBEQ01 (sample SAMEA104232315, study PRJEB22302) | groundwater metagenome | biome: forest; feature: aquifer; material: groundwater | place: USA | collected 2011-08-07 | depth 5.4 m
AAAGATATTAAACAAGCGCAGCCTGAGAAATTTCCTCAAGTGTTGGCTGGTATGATGCCTTCACTTGATGAAAATGAACAAGCTTATTTCATGTCAAAATTTGAAACTTCACCTGGTGCTATTGCAAGTAAAAGTGTTAAAAGTCGTCTTTAACTAATCAGTTACTTTAGGAGGTTGAAATGTCTGGTGCGATATTAAATAGAGCTGAAAATATTGAAAGAAATCAATTTATTGGTGAGCAAGTAAATCCATCAGATATCAAAATGCTTACACCAATTTTGTTTGGTGCCTCAGCGTTTCAATATCTTAATGCTGGATGTGAACTTGGGCTGTTTGATCTATTACACAAAGCCTCTTCATTATCTAAGATGGAAATTCGTGAAGCGCTGAAACTACAGATTAGAGCTATTGATACATTGTTATTAGGTTTGACCAGTCTTAAGTTAATCGAGAAAACAAATGAGCACTACAAAAATAGTTTTGCAATAAGTGTGCTTTTTGAAAATGACCAATGGTCAATATTTAAGGATGTTGTTGCTTTTGAGCAGCACATTGTTTATTTGAGCCAAGTTGATTTTGTGGAATCTCTTAAAACCAATACGAATATTGGGATTAAACGTATTCCTGGTAAAGGTCGAGATTTGTATCATCGATTGTCAGAAAACCCACCGTTAGAGAAAGTGTTTTATAAATATATGGATTCGTGGACAAGATTAACCAATCAACATCTTTTAAATAATATTGACTATTTTAAGATAAAAAGCATATTGGATGTTGGCGGTGGTACTGGAATTAATTCAATAGCGATAGCTAAAAAATTTCCTCATATTAAATCTACTATTTTCGAGATTCCTGGCAGTGCCGATATTGCGCAATCTAATATTGATGCAGCTGGACTTAGCGATAGCATTACAGTTCATACAGGCGATATGTTTGCAGAAGACTTTCCACCTAACCATGATTGTGTTTTGTTTTCTCATCAGTTGGTAATTTGGACGCCAGAAGAAAATATAACGCTTATGAAGAAAGCTTATAATATGCTTCCTGAAGGCGGAAAAGTTATTATTTTTAGCTCGATTTCTAATGATGAAGGAACCGGACCACTTATGGCAGCTTTAGATAGCGTTTACTTTTCAACGTTACCTGCTGAAGGAGGGATGATATATGCCTGGAAACAGTATGAGGAGTGGTTAAAACAATCTGGGTTTAAGAATATGACAAGAGTGAATTGTTACGGATGGACGCCGCACGGCATTATACAAGCAATAAAATAAGAAAATTGTATTTATTACCGCACTTTTTAGGCCGGATAATAAACTAAAGTGAAATTGTGTGTAGCACAAATAAATTTTGTAATATTGGTGACGTTTGAGTTTTAGATAACTATTCACGGTAATCATCGTGAATAGTTACAGCACAATCATAAGGATGATGGATATGGCTCAAAAAGAATTTTATTTGTCTAGGCCTGAAGATTTACCAAAACATTGGAAAGATATTACTTCTAATGTTTCCTCAGTTGTTGAAACGTTAACATTAATGACCTCTTTACCTGATCAGAGCAGTGATCAGGAAACGTTATTAGCAACGAAGACAGCATTAAATATTCTGAATTTCGATCTTAATCAATGTTCTGTTTTCAAAGATGATCCGAACGAATCAGTTCAGAATCGTGATAATGATAAGGCATTCAATATTATTCGTATTAAAGGCGATCTCTTACCATTAATTATCTATAGCACATTAAATGCATACGTTGGAATGCTAGAAGAATCAATCACGTCAGGAACTAATCTAACGGTAGTTGAATGGCAGAAATTAAGGTATTCATATATTTTAATTTTTAGAATGTTATTAAATTTGCCCCATAAAGATTTGAAGCTTATTCAAATAAAGCCTGCTAAACAGGTATCAAATGAAACAATAAATTCTGGGATAAGTCGCTGGGAGCGAGGTCATTATGTGTTTATGACTATTATACAAGGCATGATTATTGCATTTAACTGCTTTCGACATGAGTATGAGATTACACATAATGATAGTTTAGCTAGTTACTTTATGAAAGCGGCCGCATCGTTAATGTGGGGCTCGGAGGTTGCTTTAAAATTTGCTGGTGACTTTTCTATGAGTTCTTATGAAGCTGAAGTTCGTCCTACGCTTTCTCCACCCATTGCTCCTCCTGGGATGAGTGGATTATATTGGCGTGATCATGAGTTTTTAATTAAAAAAATTCTTTTTAATTTAAAACCAATACTTTCAAAACCAAGACAAAACATTAAAGAAGCTATCGATTCTTTTAAAGATGCTTTGACTTGTGCGTATGATGCGCATAAGTTTGTATGCACTCGGTTTGTTGGAGATAAAGAACCAAGTTTAATTTCAAAAAAACCGGCTGGGGATGTTTTGCAAAACTACAAGAAAAATCGATTGCATGTATTTAATGATGTTTAAAAAAGGCAGGTGTTTATGATACATCAAATTGAAGTAAATGAATTAATTCTTGATTATATTCGTAAGAACTCTCTTCGTGAGAATGATATTTTAAAAAACCTTAGAGAAGAAACAAATCTTCTTTCAGATAGAACCATGCAAATTTCTCCTGAGCAAGGTCAATTTATTTCCTTGCTTGTGAAGCTGCTAAATTCAAGTAAGACGCTTGAAGTAGGTGTTTTTACAGGATATAGCGCATTGTGTGCCGCTTATGTGTTAAAGCCAAATGGTAAAGTTGTAGCATGTGATTGTAATGAAGAATGGCTATCAATGGCAAAGAGGTATTGGAAATTAGCGGGTGTAGATCATAAGATTGAAGTATTATTTGGGGACGCAAATGAAACATTGAATGGTTTAATTAAACAACCAAACGAAATTAATTCTTATGATTTTGTGTTTATTGATGCAGATAAAGTTAGCTACGATAACTACTATGAATATGCTTTAAATTTAGTTAGACCTGGTGGATTAATAATGCTTGATAATACATTATGGTCTGGTTTTGTTGCAGATCCAAGTCATTCAGAAAATGAAACAAAAGCTTTACGCGCAATAAATAAAAAATTATTAGATGATGACAGGGTAGATATAAGCATGTTGCCATATTCAGATGGAGTAACATTAGTGGTGAAACGTTAATTCATTAAAAAGAATTAAATAATGGATAACATATGATGAAGAAAGTAGGGTTTATTCAAGTTTATAATAAGATTGCACCGGTATATGACAAATGGTTTGGGAAAAGTTGTCAAGACAGTTATGCGCTTATTTTAGATAGAATCCAAGCTTATAATATTACATTTAAAAATGTGTTAGATATAGGTTGCGGAACAGGTCAACTACTAGAAACGCTTTCAAATGCAACCTGTGTAAAAGAGTTATATGGAATAGATCCTGCGGAGAATATGATCCAGGTAGCAAAAAACAAACAACTTGCTAAGTGCAAGTTTTTTGTTGGTTTTGCTGAGAATTTACCTTTCGCTGATAAAAGTGTTGATTGTGTTGTCAGTACTGCTGCATTTTCTCATTATAGTGATGTAAAAAGTGTACTTTGTGAAGTGCATAGAATATTAAAGCCAACTGGACATTGCATTATTGTAGATCATAAGAAACCTAATTTCTTTATTAAAACTATTTTGGCGACTATAAAGTTGTTAGCCAATTATTTAGATACCAATGAAATAAAAAATATTATCTCAAAAGAGAATTTTGAAATAAGAGAATTAAAAGAAACTAAGAAATATTTTATTGTACATATTGTACCTGTTTTATCAAACTAAATGATTTTAGATAAAGAAGAAGTGATCATGAAAGAAGATCTATTTATGTCTAAAACAAACTCAAATGATGATTCTGTAAAGATCATCTCTTGGTTAGTTGCAAACAAAGAATATGTTGTTGAAGGGCAACCTATCGCAACAGTTGAAACATCCAAAACAAATGTTGATATAGAGAGTGATTCATCTGGATATATTTTGCAGCATTATCAATGTGGAGATATGTTAACAGTTGGTAGTTGCTTTGCTAGTTTATATAAGTCAATAGAAGCAATGCAAGACAAAGCGTTAATACATGATTTAAATATGAAATCTCCTACTACATCCAAGCATCAAGAAGGAAAATTTTCACATTCAGCGAGAAAATATATTGAAGAAAATAAACTTAATCCTGATGATTTTACAGGGCTTGGTTTGGTTACTATAGAGAAAATAAAAGCAACACTTACAGCGAAAACAGAAGAGGTATTTGATTTAGATAAAATAATATTTCCTCAAGCATCAGTAGAGAAAATGTCTTTTTCTAAGCTGACCGAAATTGCAATTCTTGGTCGAGGGAAGGAAGGCCTAATTTCTAGCTCTCTTACAATCCAATTTAATACAGATGAAATAAGAAAAAGTCTCATAGGTCTTTCCTGGTTAAATGGACGAATATCAACGTATATTCTTTATATTTTTTCACATATGTTAAATGCATACCCCAAATTTACATCTTATTATCATGATAAGAAAATATATTACTATAATAAAGTAAACTTAGGTGTTGCTATTGATTTTGAAAAAGGATTAAAAGTTGCGGTCATCAAGGACGCAAATATACTTTCTTTATTTGACTTGCAAATGGCAATAATTGATTGTATTGCCAACTATTATGAGGATAGTTTTACAATATCTTCATTATGTCACTCTACCATTACTACAACAGATCTTTCTAATGATGGAATTTTATATTTTCAGCCAGTCTTAAATGAAAATCAGTCTGTCATTATGGGTATTGGCGGCGATCAAAATCTTTCTGGCTCGCCTGTAACATTGACAATTGTATTTGATCATCGTATTCATTCTGGACAAGAAGTTGCTATGTTTTTAAAGCGGCTTAAAGATAAGCTATTAACTGAGCATTTGAAAATAAATTATGTGGATGGCAAGGGTTTAAGTTGAGAATAATATTTTCTAAAAGGATGCTGAATTGTTTAAGAATAATATAAGTAATGATAACTATGTTTTACCCGTCTCATCTGGACAAGAACGTTTGTGGTTTTTGCAAGCTCTCGATGAAAGATTAGGCGCTGCTTATAATATTTCAGCTGGGATTAAGATTCAAAATATTGTAAATCGAGTTATTTTGCAAAAAGCTATTAACTTTGTTGTATTACGTCACGAAGCATTACGAACGGCAATTTGTAAAGTTGATGGTGTTTTACAGCAAGTTGTGGATCCTCATTTGTTGATTACGATTCATTACATTGATCACGCAACAGCTAATTTGCCTGATTCACATCAGCAAGTATTAAAAGAAATGCAGTTAGAGGCAAGAAAGCCGTTTGATTTGTCTTCTTCCGGTTTAATTCGTTTTTCATTATATCGCATTCAATCCGATTCTTTTTATTTATTGATGATTTTGCATCATAGTATTGCAGACGGAGCATCAGTTGAAATACTTATCCGTGAAATAATTACTTGTTATCAGCAGATTTTGAACGAAGGCAAAATAGTATTATCGGAGCTACCATATCAGTTTGCAGATATTATTGCATGGCAAAATGAAAGAATATCAACGGATATAGAAAATGATCAAATAGCTTATTGGACAAACAAACTCAAGGGCACTAATACTTGTGTTCGATTTCCTGAGAGTATAGCGCGTATTGGAGAGCCTAATTTTAAAGGAGAAACTTTGCCATTTTGTCTTAATAAGAATGTCTTTAATGAAATGGTTAGTTTAAGCAAAGAGATTAGAGTTTCTCCCTATAGTGTTTTATTTTCTGCTTTTGCATTATTGATTCACTATTATACTGGGGAAACTGACTTTTTAATTGGCGTGCCAACAGTCAATCGAGATCACAAAGAGACATGGCCTGTAGTTGGTTACTTAGCTAATACAGTTGTTATAAGAGTGAATTTAAATTTGATAACAACCGTCAAGGACTTGATACTCCAAATTCATAATACAATTAGTGAAGCATTATCATATCAGGACTTATCAATTGCTAAAGTAGTTGATGCATTGCAGGCTGGAAGGACGGGTGATCTCGGTACCATATTTCAATTCATGTTTAGTTACCAAGAGTCTAATGATATTCAGTCTATATTGGATAGCTTTGGAGCTGAAAAAATATTAATCGATAATGGATTATCTAAATTTGATATATTTCTTTTTATATTAAATCAGAATAATTCACTAGATGGTTTTGTTGAATATAGTACAGAGCTTTTTGATAGCAGCGTTATGCTAAGCTTAATAAAACATTTTATCAACATTTGTATTGTATTATCCAAGAACATAGATACAACTATATATTCATCTGGTTTATTAAATCCTATCACCTTAGATGAAATTCATCAGCGTATAAAAGTTGCTAAAAATGATTATAGTTCGCGTATAAAGAGCGACTCTCTTGCTCTTGGTGTTGACATGACTCGACAAAACACAGCTGTAGAAAGTGAACTCGAGAAAATTTGGCAAGAATTGCTCGGTATACAAAATCCTATTTCTATTCATGAAAATTTTTTTGAGCTTGGTGGCAATTCATTATTAGCAACTAAACTGGTTGATATGATTAATCGAAAATTGAATGTTTGTTTACCTATTAAAATTATATTTCTACATCCGTGTATTGAAAAAATTGCTAACTATATTGATTCTCTAAAAATATCGCCTATTTTACAGGATAAAAAACTCGATAAATTTGTCGATCTTTATGAGAGTGATAAAATTGAAAAATTAATGGAAGAGTTTAATTAATTTTAGTAATTAACCGTTTTAACTTGAGGATGTTGTTATGGCAAGTCACGATTTGGAAAAAAAATTGCAAGCCTATCTTAACAGTGAAAATACCAATTTAACAATGGAGCAAAATCGTTTATGGTTTTTGTTGAATTTAGATAAAAATTACCCTGCAAATCATGTTGTACAGTTTGAAATAGATGAAGAATTAGATATTTCTTTGCTGCAAATATGTTTATCAGACACGATTAAACATAATCCTGTTTTAGGTACAACCTTTGTCAATGTTTCTGGTAAGCCTATCAGAAAAGAGAATGATAATGTCCATATTCAACTTCGTTCTATTGACGTTTTAAGTGAAAATGATTTTTCTCAAGATTCATTATTAGAACAGGAGCTATCATATACATTTGATATTGAGAAAGGAACACTTATTCGATTTGTTTTAGTTAAACATAGCGCATTGCGTCATATATTATTGGTTAATGCGTCAATGCTTATGCTTGATAAGCAATCTATTATATTGTTAGTTAAAAACTTGTTTTATAATTATTTAGCATATCTTGGTGGAAATGATACATATAAATCACTTTTTATCAATGAGGGCGCTAACCCATTGCTGCTTGAAAAAAGTGGGTTACGAAATACAGAAGAACTCACAAAAAATATCAATTTTTGGCGTAAAAAATTAAGTGATTTGTCTCCCACAGAGCTTATGATTGATTTTGTACGTCCCGATGTTAAGAATCATGAAAATGATTCTGTCACGATAGACATTAGTTCACAAAGCTTACATAAGCTAAATATATTTTTATCTAAAAATGAATATAACATTGGAGATGCGCTATTTTGTTTTTTTGCTATCTTACTAGCAAGATATACTCAACAGATGAGTATTTCAATTGGAGTTAATTATGATTTAAGAAATACTTATCATTCCTTAGAAATGATTGGGCAAGCCTCTAACATGGTTGTTAAAAAAATATCTTTGCTAGAAGACCATGATTTTCATTCATTAATGCAATCTTTACAAGATCAATTAAATGAAGAGCATCAGTATTATGGGTTACCCTTTGGTTATTTATTACAGAAATTACCATTGAAACGTGAGTTAAATAGAACCCCATTATTTCAAGTGATGTATGATTTCGAAGATTTTAATCAATCCATTGTTGTTAATGATAAAATCACAATAAAAGGTATCTCTAATTCTATTGGTAAAACATCGGTCGATATGACATTTAATGTCATATCATCTGAATCATTATTAAGGCTACGTATAGATTTTAATGCTTCAATATATTCTAAGCAATCCATGCAAGGTTTTTTAGCTCATTTTGATACTTTAATTAATTCAGTACTAAATTCTCCTTTAGAATCCATTTGGTTGATGTCAATCATGAACCAAAAAGAAGAGGGTGTCATTCTTTCTCAGTGTTTGCAAGGTATTCAACAAAAATGCAGTGAAGATAAATGTGTACATGAGATGGTGGAGGCGCAAGTTGCAAGAACCCCAAACCTTATTGCAGTTAAATGTCAAAATATATCTTTAACTTATAAAGAGCTTGATGAGAAAGCTAATATGCTAGCGCATTACTTGTGTCAGCATCATTGCCAAGGTTTACCTGTCGGCATTTATTTGGAACGTTCTGTAAATGTTGTTGTTGCGATGTTAGGGATACTTAAAGCAGGCGGTATATATGTGCCGATTGATCCGGAGTATCCTATTGAGCGCATTCATTACATATTGAATGACAGCCAATTGAAATACGTCATTACACAAGAATCACTAGCACATGATTTACAAGGATCTGCTACACAGAAAATTTTACTCGATGCAGATTGGTCTACTATTTCAGAGCAAGAATATGGCCGCGTGAATGTGAATGTGTCTCCGAATAGTCTTGCATACATGATTTACACATCTGGTTCCACGGGGAAACCAAAAGCAGTGATGATATATCATTTGAGCATAGTGAATGATATTCATTGGCGACAAAGTACTTGGAAGTTGACATCAGATGATCGTGTTTTACAAAATAGTTCTTTCAGTTTTGATCCTTCAGTGTGGGCTACATTTTGGCCGCTTTCCGTTGGTGCTTGCTCAATCATAACACCACCAAAATACCATAATGATGCAAGTTCGATAATAAAATTAATGAAACATGAAGAGATATCTCTTATTGGTACAGTTCCGTCATTAATTTCTATGCTGATGGAAAATCCTGAAATCCAGTCCTGTCAATCTTTAAAATACATTTTAAGTGGGGGGGAAACGCTTTCACCAGATTTACTAAAGAAGATTTATTCAAAAACTCGTGCTCGTGTAACTAATATTTATGGGCCTACAGAGGCAACAATTAATGCCACATCATACGAATGTGAAGGGTTTACAGGAAATATGGTTGTGCCCATTGGCAAACCAATAAGAAATCAAAGTGTATATGTGCTTGATAAATTCCAGCGATTATTACCATTCGGTGTAAAAGGCGAGATTTATATTGGCGGTATAGGAGTGGCCAAGGGCTACTATAATCGTCCTCAATTGACTGCTGAGAAATTTTTACCAGATCCATTTATTAATATTTCAGATGCCCGCATGTATCGAACGGGAGACTTTGGGCGAATGCGCTTAGACGGTAATATTGAATTTCTTGGCCGAGTGGATCAACAAATTAAACTACATGGTTTTCGCATTGAGCTATTGGAAATTGAAGAAAACATATTAGCTCACCCTGATATTTCTGAAGTATTAATTATGTTGGAACAAAATAATTCTAAGGAAGATATATTAGTAGTATATGTAGTATGCAGAAGAGAAAAAGAATTATCGCTCAAGGAAATGAATGCTTTTCTATCTGTTAAATTACCAAAATTTATGTTACCAAATGTTTTATTTTGTTTGGCTGAAATGCCTAAAACAGTTAATGGAAAAATTGATATTAACGCGCTTCCTCGCTATACAAATGCACATACTGCCGTCAAGTTAAAATCTTTGAGTAATTCATCGCCGATACAGGATGTGGTGAGTACAACCTTTCAAGAGGTATTGGGATTACAAGAGATTGATAGCCATGATGACTTTTTTGAACTTGGCGGGACATCTTTAATGTTAACGCGTTTAGTTACCAAGATATTTGACCATTTTAATATTTCGATACCTTTGCATCAGTTTTTTAAAATTCCAACTATTACTGGCGTCACGGATACTATTATCACCTATCAACGTGATGGCCTAGAAGCAGTCATGCTAAATAAACATGTTACTTCATTAGAAGATGATGCGATTTTAGATAAAAATATTTCCCCAGAGAATCTCGTCTTTACAGATTGTGTGCAACCTAAGCATGTTTTTTTAACAGGAGCAACGGGTTATCTAGGTTCATTTTTGTTAGAACAATTACTAAATCAAACACAAGCTAAAATATATTGTTTGGTGCGTGCTAAATCTAAAAATCATGGACTGAATAGAATAAAAAATTCAATGTGCGAGTATAACATTTGGCAGGACAGGTATTTGGATCGAATTCTGCCGATAGTAGGTGATCTTGGAAAACAACAATTTGGATTAGAAAATATAGAGTGGTTAGAATTAGCCGAGACGGTTGATATTATTTACCATAATGGCGCATTAGTTAATTTTGCTTATCCTTATTCTGCTTTGCGTGGACCCAATGTTCAAGGTACTAAAGAAGCACTCCGATTGGCTTGCTTACATCACTTAAAAGCATTTCATTTTGTTTCTACTATTGATGTTTTGCTAGCAGCACATAGTCCACGCCCCTTTATTGAAGATGATGCTCCAATTCGTGCTCCCTCAAATATTCCAGGAGGTTACACTGGCAGTAAATGGGTTGCTGAAAAATTAGTATATACAGCTAAAGAACGTGGAATTCCCGTATGCATTTATCGTCCTGGACTTATTATGGGTCATACTAAAACTGGTGCAACCCAAGCAAATGATTATTTATTAGTGGCATTTCGTGGATTTCTACCGATGAAGATCATTCCCGAGTATAGGCGTATTTTTGATGTTGTTTCTGTTGATTACGTAGCAGAATCAATCATTGCTATTTCTTTACAGAAGAATATTTTTGGTAAATATTATCATTTATTCAACCATGCGCCCGTTTCTTTGCACCAGTTTCTTGAATGGACACGTACATTTGGTTATAAATTTACAATCGTCCCGTTTGACGTCGCCAGAGAGAAAGCAATGGTAGTTGACGTTGACAATCCTTTGTATACTTTAATTCCATTGATTCGTGATGCTGATCCCGAACCGCATAAAACATTAGATCCCAAATACATTCATAAGCTACAACCAAATGTTGAATGTGCAAATAGTATTGAAATATTAGATCGTCTTGGAATTGTTTGTCCTTTAATGACGGAGTCGCTCACACATTTATGTTTGAGCTTTTTAGTTAAAACAGGTTTTTTTCCAGATCCTATGAGTTTAGAGGACAATCAATTAGATACTAAGCAAGCTGAGGCTGTTGCTAATGGATAAATTCTGATGACTGACGTTATTATTATTGGTGCAGGTCCTGCGGGATTGACTTTGGGAGCTGAGTTAGCTTCAAGAGGAATTACTTGTAGGATTTATGAAAAAAGATTAAAGCGTGCAATATCTTCAAGAGCCATAGGACTTCTTTCTTATACACTTGAATTACTTGATACGCGTAATTTAGCTGAACTCATGATTGCACATGGCCTGATTATTGACAAAGTACCTTTAGGGAATAAAAATTTTCTGAGTTTGAATAAGTTACGTGCTTACACTAAATTTCCATTTATGCTTAGTCTTCCTCAAAATAAAACCGAAACTTTGTTAGAGTCGTGGGCATTGGAATCTGGAGTAGAGATAGTAAAGGGTGCTACATTGCATGCTCTTCAACAATACGATGATAATGTATGTATAACGCTATCTAATAACGAAAAGACATGGGAAGACTATGCGAAATATGTAATAGGTTGTGATGGGATAAATAGTACTGTTCGTTCACTATTAGGTATATCTTGCATTGAAGTAAATTATAATAAACATCTTATGCATGGTGATGTAAAATTAAGTAAATTTCCTACAAATTCAGTTTTTGCTAAAATTTCAAGAAAAGGTATGGTTGCTGCTTTTCCATTACCAGATAACTATTATCGTGTTCTTGTATTGGACCAGGATAAAATAAATGACATAACTGAAAAGGAATTAACATTAGAGGACTTTTCTGAAAGCGCGGAAAAATTAGCTGAAATGAATCTTGGTATTTATGAGCCATTGTGGTTATCCAGATTTAATACTCGCCAAAAACATGCGAGTAAATATAGAGATAAACGCGTTTTCTTAGTCGGAGATGCTGCACATGTACATATGCCAGCCGGTGGTCAAGGGTTGCAATCGGCAATTGAAGATGCATTTAATTTGGGTTGGAAGTTATCATCTACATTGAATTCTGGTTTTTCAAATACTATTTTAGATTCGTATGAGTACGAGCGCCGCCAAATAGCTAGCAATGCTATGCATAAAAGTAAATTTCTTTTTAAGTACGAAATATCAAATTCTTTTTTTAGTTATATTTTACGTAAATTTATCAGTAAATTAGCCAAGTTACCATTTTTAGAAAAGCATATTGTCCGATCTTTATCAGGATTAGGAAATTATTATAAATCATTATCTAAAACGAAGAATCTTTATATTGGTAAATCCGTATTAAATTATCAGATATTAAATCAATCTGGAGTACAGCAAGAAATTAGAGTTATTTTACGAAATAAAAAGAGCATTTTTCTATCTAGCACGGGAGTGTATTCTCCTATTTTAAATGAGGAGATTCACTATGGCAGTGATATTGAATATATGCATGGATATTTTCACGAAGATCGCCGCATCCGGACGATGATTATCCGCCCTGATGGCATTGTTGCATGGGCAAGCTTTTAATGGAAATAATTATATGATGATTACAAAGAAATAAAATTTAAAAAAATTTGCTAAGTTATGATTATAAAGAAAATAAAATTTAAAAAAATTTGCTTAAGTATAGCAATTTTATTATTGTGTTTTATTATTATTTTCGGTACCTATCTATTTTACAAATGTTACGATTGGAACGATCAATCCTATTTTGTTCTAAACACTCAATACGGTAATGTCACTATTGATATAGATAAATATGGTGTGCCGCATATTAATGGCGAATCAGATTTGAGTGCATTCTTTGCGTTGGGTTATGTTCATGCCAAAGATCGATTATGGCAGATGGAGTTTCAACGACACGTGGTTAAAGGCACGCTAAGTGAGATATTTGGAAAATATACTATTGAGCAAGATAAATATTTAAGAACATGGGGATTTTATCAAGCTGCTAAAAACGATTGGTCTTATTTTGATAGCAACACTAAAGCAATTATACAAAGTTATACTGCCGGTGTGAATTCATATCTTAAAACTAATCATTCTCCTCTTGAGTTGGTTTTGTTGTTTCATCGCGCAGAGGAATGGCTAATCTATGACGCGTATGCGTGGGGTAAGGTTATTGCATGGCAACAAGAAAATATTTGGCAAGATAAAATTATAAACTATCTATTACGGCAAAAATTTTCCAATGAAGTTGTTCTCTCTCTTACTAAGCCATATCCTTCTTCAGCGCCCACCACATTATCTAGTAATGAATTGAATATCCTGAATAAAACGCCAATTAATAATTCAGGAAGAGAATCTTATTTTAAAAATAATTATGCGAACCATGAAACAAATCAGCTATATGCATTAATTAATAAAAACTTGAAACTTTCCCAGGTGATGAATAATAAATTAATGCCTGGAAAAGGATCAAATGCTTGGGTAGTATCAGGTCGATTAACCAAATCAGGAAAACCAATCTTAGCTAATGACGTCCATATTGAGCTTTCTTCTCCGGGTATTTGGTATTTAGCTGATATGAAATCACCTAATTTACATGTGATTGGCGCTACATTGCCTGGGTCACCTGCTGTCTTAATAGGACATAATGACGCAATCGCATGGGGTATAACGGATGCGGGTGTTGATGCGCAAGATGTTTATATTTTACCTAAAGATGAAAAAATATTTTCTCGTAAAGAACGGATTCGGGTACGAGGAAGTAAATCTATTGAATATGAAGTGTTGGAAAGTAGGTTTGGCCCAGTCATTAGTTCGCTTTTAGATGGCAATTATTTTACAAAACAGATTGCTGTTAAATGGACGGCATTGTTACCTGGAGATAAAACTATCCAGAGCTTTCTAAAAATCAACTATGCATACGATTGGCCAACATTTGAAGAGGCATTAAAAGATTTTGTATCACCACCACTTAATTTTTTGTATACAGATAAAATGGGTAATATTGGTTATTATCTACCTGGAAAAATCCCAATTCGTGAAAATTGGTCTGGCCGGTATCCGATTTCCGATATTAAAAATAATCAATGGAGTGGGTATATCCCATTTATTAATTTACCGCATACCTTTAATCCGGCAAAGGGATATATTGTTTCTGCGAATAACAAATCAATTCCTGATACATACCCTTATCAACTCACTTATCATTGGAGAGAAATGCCGTATAGAGCACAGCGAATTATTGAGGGTATGCTTGGTCAAGGCTTAATTGATGTGCCGTCTACAATGCATTTGCAACTCGATATTAAAAGTAACTTATGGGAAAATTTTAAAAAATTATTACTAACAGTAAAACCACTTACTGAAGATGCTAGAGAAGCAATAATGGTATTGCAACAATGGGATGGCGAAATGGATAAAAATAGTATAGCTCCTACTATTTTTGCTTTTTGGTTTGAACGAATCAAAAAAATACAGCCTAGTTTTAAAACTTATTTGTTCCAGTTGCCTAACCCAGATTTTATATTAGTTGAGTTACAGCATAATAGCAGATTTTGTAAGTTACAAGGTGACAATAATTGCAATGATTTTCTAAGTAATACACTTTCATTGGCCCTTGCTGATATTAGTAGCAAACTAGGAGATAAAAGGGAAAATTGGCAATGGGGTAATGTACATAAAGCTAAGTTTAAAGGAATTATGTTCGGTGAAATGAAGTTAGTTGGTTCCTTATGGAATCGAGAAGTGAGTACTAGTGGTGATGCATATTCTATAAATATGGGCGCTTATAACAAAGATTATTATCAAATTGGCGGGGCAATGTATCGCGAAATAATTGATATGAGTGATGATGGAAATATTTATTTTATTATTACAACAGGACAATCTGGCAACTTATTTAGTAGGCATTATTCTGATTTATTGAATTTGTGGAATAGTGGAAAATATTTACATATGTAAATATTAATGAAGCGATAAATGTTAATAAGGATAGCGTTAGTATGCTTATAGAAGAAGTACCTTTAAAGCTTGAATTATCTATGGAAATAAAAAATAGAATAATCTATAAAGCATTACTTACACGTAAAGTTGAAGAACTATTATTAAAATTATATTCAACTGGAGAGTTGTTTGGAACGATTCATACATGTATTGGGCAAGAATTTATTGGTGCAGTTGTAAGTGAATTTATTCAAATGGGCGATTCAGTTTTTTCAAATCATCGATGTCATGGCCATTTTATTTCTATTTTTAAGGACGTTTATGGTTTGATTGCTGAGATTTATGGTAAAAAAAGCGGAGTTTGTGGTGGAAAAGGTGGCAGTCAACATTTATTTAAAAATGGCTTTTATTCAAATGGCATTCAAGGTGGCATTGTGCCAGTATCGGCAGGTTTAGCTTTTGCAAAAAAAATTCAAAAAAATAAAAATATCAGTGTTGTATTTATTGGAGATGGAACTTTAGGTGAAGGTGCTTTTTATGAAACACTTAATCTTTGTTCTAAATGGAAATTACCTCTTGTGTTTGTGTTAGAAAATAATCTTTATGCACAATCAACACATCAATCGGAAGTAATGGCAGGAGATATATGTGCTAGAGCACAAGCATTTGGGTTACATACGGCCTATGCTAACACCTGGGATTGGGAGAACTTATATGAGAACCTTGGTAAATTAACTCACTATTCGCGGACATACTCTTTACCCAGTTTTATACAAATTGATACTTACAGATTACATGCCCATTCAAAAGGTGATGATAATCGTGATCCTGAAGAAGTAAAAAAGTATTCGAATATTGATCCATTAAATTTAATAATTGCTAACAACGATAGCGATTATTCCATGAATAATCGCAAAATTAATGCCTTGTTGGTACAAGCTGTTGAGGAGGCAAAAGTCGCATCATGCAGTGATATTTTGTTAACGCCATTAACGCCATTAAAATGGAAATATGATAATAATAATGCAGCTTGTTCTCTTCGAGTTGGTCATGCCATTAATGATTCGTTGCGATCTATTATGGCGGAAAATGAAAAAGTTTATTTTATAGGTGAAGATGTAAGATCTCCCTATGGCGGCGCGTTTAAAATATCTCAAGGATTGTCAGACTGTTATCCTGACAGAGTTTTAAATACGCCAATTTCAGAGAGTGCTATTGTTGGAATTGGAACGGGTCTTGCTTTAGAAGGATATCGTCCAATTATTGAGATAATGTTTGGCGATTTTATAACGCTAGCGATGGATCAAATTATCAATCATGCTGCCAAGTTTAGGTATATGTATAATGAGCAAGTGCGTGTTCCTTTAATTATTCGAACCCCTATGGGGGGAAGACGTGGATATGGTCCAACACATAGTCAAACGCTTGATCGACACTTATTAGGAATACCTGGTTTACGAGTGATAGCTATTAATAATATGATTCATCCTAAAATAGTATATCAAACAGTATTAGACTCGAGTGAAGATCCAACCATCATTATTGAGAACAAAATTTTATACACTTTATCTTTAAGAGAAATTGCTCCAGAAGGTTTTTTCTATAAAATGTTATACGATCCCTTTCCAGTTGTAATGATGGAACCAGAGTCATCGCATAGTGATATCTGTATTATAGGATATGGTGGATTATCAGATCTGATTATAGATGTTATTGTGGCGTTATTTTTAGAGTTTGATATTGTCGCGCAGTTTATTTGCCCAATACAAATTTATCCATTTTCAATCAATAGCTGTTTTGACTATATCAAAAAAAGTAAGGCGATTGTTTTAATTGAAGAAGGTCAAGGTTTCGCTGGTTTTGGAGCCGAAATGTTGGCTCAAATTCACGTTTTATCTCATGATTCTCCAATAAGAGCTACTCGTATATATGCAGCTGAATCACGAATACCAGCAAGTAAAAATCTTGAAAATGAGGTATTGCCAGGGAAAGAAAAAATAATAGATATAATTTTAGAATTTTTAAAAAAGGATAAAATACATGTCTCAAATTAAAGGGCCGAAACATATTCCTTTGCTCGGATGGCGTTATCGTGGTTTACAAATGCTTCGTGATCCCATGGGTTTTTTTACTAATCTGCATAATAAATACGGAGAATTTTGTTTTTGGGATCCTAAAAATTCTAAGCATCTCTGTGTATTTGGTCCGGAGATGAATAAATATGTTTTTTCTAGGCCTGATATTTTTATTGTTGATGCATTTCGGGAAAGTCGTTTACCACGTAATTCTGCAATTGAAAGATTAAGTTTTGGTTTAATGAGGCTTAATGGTGATGTACATGCACGTCATCGTAAATTAATGCAGCCAGCATTTCGTTCTACAGTGGTAAATACATATTGGCAGTCCGTTGTTGATGAAACGAATAGAGAACTTTCTAATTGGCAATTTGGACAGACGAGGGACATAAATAAAGATTTAATTCGTCTAATAACTAATATTTCACTAAAAACCATGTTTGGGGTTGATGAAATAGAAAATAATGCACGACTGCAAAAGTTAATGGAAGAATTACTGATTTTGGCGACTTCTCCGTTAAGTTTACTTGTTCCTTATGCAATTCCGGGGTTTCCATATTATAAAATGTTGAAAATTGCCGATGAAATCGAGCTTATCATTAAAAAAATGATACAAAATAAAATAGGAAAGGCTGGAAATGATGTTTTATCAATCTTGGTGAATTCTCAAAGTGAAGATGGTGGTTTATCAGAAAATGAGCTTATTTCTGAAGCTTATACGGTATTATGCCATGAAAGTGTCGCTGCAACGATGAGCTGGCTTTTAATTATGCTTGATCGACATCCGGAGATTTATGAAAAAATCACGAATGAACTAGCGACGTTAAATGGTAGCCCTCTTCCTGTTGAAAATATCAAAGAATTAAAATATTTGGATAATGTTGTTAAAGAAAGTGTACGTTTGTTGCCGCCATCTGGATTTAGTTTAAGGTATCTAAGTAAAGACCATGAATTCTATGGTGTTAAATTGAAAAAAGGTACAATGGTTTTTTTGAGCTCGTATGTGACACACCGCTACTCAAACGTATTTGATAATCCATTACAGTTTTCTCCTGATCGTTGGGAAACGATTCAACCATCTCCTTATGAATATTTGCCTTTTGGGTGTGGTATGCATAGTTGTATTGGCAAATATTTTGCTCAAATGGAAATAAAAGTTATTTTGAGCATTATTTTGCAAAAATATAAACTTTCTATTAAACCAGGAGCTGTGATTGATCGTGGAATGCGAGTTTCAATGGTGCCAAAACATGGATTACCTATGACGTTGAATAGATTAACCGACAAAATCAAGAGAGAAAATATTTCCGGAAATATTTTTGAGTCTATTGAATTAATATGAGTAATATTCAAAATACACAACGGTTTACTTTACCTGAAGATGAATTTCAGTCATTTGCGCAGGTTTTACAGTATCGTGCAAGAGTCACGCCAACCGAAGAAGCGTTTACGTTTTATAATGAAAACAGGTGTAAGGAAGAAGTATCTGTTAGTTACGCTAATTTAGATAAAAGAGCAAGACAAATTGCACTAAGACTTTCTCAGTATATGAATGCGGGTGATAGGTGTTTATTGCTCTTTAAGCCAGGAGTTGAGTATTTAGCCGCTTTTTTTGCTTGCCTATATGCTAGAGTTATTGCTGTTCCTGTATTTATGCCAAACTTAAATGGTATCGAAAGCAATATCGATAAGTTGCGAGGTATATTAAATGATTGCTCAGGGAAAATAATACTCAGTTCACAAGAACATTCAGACATGATTAACATATTGCTGGAATCCAGCGAATTAGAAGTTGAATGCTTATTTAGCGATAATTTTTCAACGGATGATTGCTTCAAAATATCAGAGAATGAATTAAATTCAAATGAGACTGCATTTTTACAATATACATCAGGTTCAACCAGTAGGCCTAAAGGTGTTGAAATAACACATAAGAATCTATTAACCAATGCGGCAATCATCGGTAAGCAATTTAACTTTCAATCGGACAGCAAAGGCGTCATTTGGTTGCCTCCTTATCATGATATGGGTTTGATTGGCGGCGTGTTGGCTGCTATTTACGGTGGTATTAATTTAGTGCTCACTCCACCCATCACTTTTATTCAGAATCCACTTCAGTGGTTAAATCTGATTTCAAAATATGGTGGGACTATAAGTGGCGGCCCTAATTTTGCCTATGATTTATGCGTAAAACATATGAAGAAAAGACCCATGAAAGACTTGGATCTGTCTTGTTGGAAAGTCGCTTTTTGTGGTGCAGAACCGATACGAGGAGAAACATTAAAAGATTTTGTAGAAACTTTTTCCCTGTATGGTTTTGCCAAAGAAACTTTTTATCCTTGCTATGGATTGGCAGAATCTACTCTGATGGTATCAAGTAAAACTTCGCATTCTAAACCAATAACACGATTTTTTAATATTGAAAAATTCAATCGTAATATAATTGAAGAAGTAAATATTGCTAATAATAAAAATATAACAGAAATAGTTAGCTGTGGAGAAATTATTCCAGAGCATCTGGTGTGCATTGTAGATCCTAAGACAATGAAAGCGGTTAAAGAAAAAATCATAGGGGAGATTTGGGTTAAGGGCAACTCAGTCGCTAAAGGATATTGGAATAATGTTGCGGAAAATACAAATAGTTTTAATGCCACATTAGCAGACAGTTATAAAAATAATGGCTGGTTGCGTACAGGCGATTTAGGTTTTTTTATTGATAAGGAACTTTTCATCACAGGTAGATTAAAAGAACTTATCATTATTAATGGTGTAAATTATTACCCTCAAGACATTGAAAAAATAGTAGAGTCTTCACACGACTACATAAACGCTTCCGTTGTTTTTTCGATTACACATAATAATAGTGACGAATTTGTTATTGTTATTGAGGTTGCCAGGAAATATATAAATGATGATGTTGGTCGTGTTATAGGAGCGGTACGTAAAAGTATTGCTGATAACTTTAGTTTACATGTTAGAGATATTATTATTGTAAGACCTAAAAGTATACCTAGAACATCTAGCGGAAAAATCCAGCGTATTCTTAGCAAGACTTACTATTTAAATAATAAGTTTGATGTATTGATAAGTGATATGCATGATATCAATATATTGAATAAAAGTATAAACGTAGAAAATGTGCTATCAGTCATTGCGAATTATGTTGGTATAACTGAAACACAATTACAAATTTATAATTCTCTTTCTGATTTAGGACTAGATTCCATACAATTAATCGAGCTAAAAAATATTATTGAACAACATTTTCATACTTCTATAGATACTTATACTTTTCTTGACGATTTAAGTTTATCAACATTAGTTGAGAAAATTGAAAAACAAACTAAAGATAAAGAGCAAGAAAAATCTATTCTAAATAATGCAGAGTGTGACGAATACATTCCACTTAATCCAACACAAAATGCTCTTTGGTTGATGTATCAGTTAGATTCCAAAAGTGTTGTTTATAACATTTCACGTTGTTTTAGCATTGATGACCAGATTAATTTATTATTCTTCAGTCAGGTCATTGAGCATTTAGTGGCTGAACAAGTTAATCTCAGGTCTACTTTTCAAAACACTAACGTTGGCGCATGTCAAAAGATACATGCCACCATGTTTGCGGGAACTATTAATTATGAGAATGTCCAACATTTTGACGATGCTCAGCTGAACGCGAGAATAAAATCTCTTGCTAGTGAACCATTCATATTAGAGCGTGGACCATTGTTTAAAATTTATATTTTTATTCTTTCGCCTAAAGAATATAGGCTACTTTTTCTAGCGCATCATATTATTATTGATTTTTGGTCTATAAACATTTTTTATAAACGAATAAGTGAATTATATGTAGACTTATCAAAAAATAAAGCCATCACTCTGTCTAAAGTGAGTACCTATCAATCATGCATAAATTACAATAATTGGTATAAACAATATTTATGTTCTGATCAATATACATATGATTTAAATTTTTGGTTAATGCAATATGAAAAACCTTTACATGCAAAAAAACAAGTGATGATAAAAAAAGATAAACTAGCGAATTTTAATCTAATTGAGTTTTCATTTTCAAAAAATCAAATGGTGCAGCTTAAAGAATTTTGTAAGATAAATAGAGTTACCCCTTTTAACCTGACTCTTACTATTTTTACTATTTTGCTAGCGTTAACTAATAAAGATGAAGAGGTTATTGTTGGGCTTCCTTTTGCATTAAGAGATTTTTCTGATGCTGCTAGTTTTATGGGATACTGTGTTAATTTGCTACCAATGCGCTTAGAAATAAGTAACAATTTAACTATTCTTAAACTTGTTGAAAAAGTAAAATCTTTGCTTTTTTTAATGCTGCAGCATAAAAATTTTCCATTTTCGCATCTAGTTGAAAAGGCAAAAATACCTCGACGTATTGATAATAGATTACCTATTTTTCATGCATTATTTTTATATCAAAGTAGCCAGTACTTTGATGAGTCTTTATCTTTGTGTGGACTTAATGCAAATGAGGGTAAAATCTATATAGATAATATTTTACTTAATATGCAGTCTATTTTACCTCCGGATGGACAATTAGAGCTTACATTAAGCGTCGCTACTTTTGATGATTCAATACGTTTTGTTATAGAATACGAGAGCTCGCTGTTTAATTTATCTCAAGCGAAGTATTTTGTTGACACTTATTCAGCTGTTTTTGACTTTCTCATTACTCATACAGAGGTTGATTTTTCATTTTTATCTAACGAACCAAAGATTTCTACATTACTTATGGAAATCCCGTCGATTATTGTTGAGGATGAGCTAAAACATGATACGAAAAAAAATAATGCAAGGTATTTTGAGATCGAAGAAAAATTGATTGTTTTGTGGAAAAATATCTTGAATAACGAGGGTATTACTAATCAAGATAATTTTTTTTCTAGTGGTGGAACGTCATTACTTGCTATTAAACTAGCAGCAGAGGTAACTGATATATTTAAAATCAAATTTGACGTAAGAAGTGTTTTTCTCTATCAAACACTAGCACTGTTGGCTGAGCATATTGCAGATCTTCCAATGATGGATACCTCTAGTGGTATTAAATCAATTAAGCGTGTTGCTTATGGACGTAGCGAAGTTGAAAAATAATTCTGAGTTTTATTCAAGATTATTATGTTTCTTATATAGACATGGGGTCACTTTGCTATGATGATATGTAGTTATAATTTAAAGGAGAAAGCGTGCTATGGCAAAACCTAGGTATAGGATATATAGAGAACATAAATATGTGTCTTTCGTGTTATCAGAATTTAGTAGATTTGTGGCGAAAGTTGATTTTACTGTGAATCGCAGTATAGAAGAAATAATTGAAAAATTTAATGACGTTAAAGATCTTATGCATGGACATGCTGAGCATGAGAATACACATATCCATGAATTATTAAGAAAAAAACAGTCTAATGTATATCAAGAAACTGAAGCTGATCATGCAAGCCAT
>OBEQ012156801.1_pt1 | contig 22562 bp, 18 predicted proteins | sample 1670901 | NCBI WGS metagenome assembly OBEQ01 (sample SAMEA104232315, study PRJEB22302) | groundwater metagenome | biome: forest; feature: aquifer; material: groundwater | place: USA | collected 2011-08-07 | depth 5.4 m
CCTCTTGAATTTTCATGGCCCGCTCCATGGCGGGAATCGGGTAAAACTCCATGGGTCACCTCCTGGAGTTCCCTTTTACCCGCCTCAAGCGGACATTTCACTTGTTTCTAAGACCGGACATATCATTTGCTACTGACAGAAGCCCTTTTTGTCCTTGAAAAATTGTCCGCACATGGCATAATGGGAAACCTTGCATGTGAAGTCCCGCACGTAAATTCCGAAAGGATCACATGAGATTGTGATAGCGATCGAGCCGACCTTAACGGAACTTCGATCCAAGCATTTAAAAGGCTGCTTGCAATTTCTGGATCAGCAGCGGCTGATCCAGCCAAGCTTCAATGAACAGGTCGGTTTCGATTTTCAGGGTCTTCGTCAAAGCTACAAAAATGATCCCGCCCACCCCGATTCCAAAGTCCTTGCCCGTTTCGGCCGCATCTGGATCTACGACATCGCTTTAAGCATCTACGCCGACCTCAAGGCCGGGCGCATCCGCCAGGCCGGCTATCAGGTCGGGCGGGCCATGCAGTTGGCCCTTCAGGAAGAGGAACGCGGCTACCGGGGTCTCTGGCACTTCTCCTACAACACGCGCGAGGATTCCTTCATTGATCCCAGGGGCCCCACAGGGTGCAATGCGTGGTGCTTGAACGCCATCTACGCATTTATTTTGGCTACGGGTGACACCTCCACGCTTCGCTGGGCCAATCGGACGGTGAAGCGGTACCTCTTCCCGCAACAGGTGATGGATTCCCAGGATCCACGGCACGGCCTTATCCGAGCGGGGATGTACAATCCCCGGGATGTTGTCCGGGGCAACGATGAGATGGGGTACAGCGCCTATGAAGGGGACCCCAACTGTCAGTACGAGCATGTGATTTTGGAGCATAACGCCGATGTCACCGGCACATTCCGGCTGGCTTTCAAAACGACTCAGAAATTTTTGCCCCAGGAAAAATCATTCCTGTACGAGTTGATTCACCGGCACGATCTGCTCATGCGGGGAATGCGGCGCGCTTTCTGGCAGGGGGATCATTTCGTATCGGCGATGGATGGGGATGGGAAATTCTACCGAGGAACGGACGGCCTGCCCAGCGTTGCCGTGGACAACAACACCTGGGTCGCCCATATCTTCCTTCCCTACCACCACGAAGTGGCATCCGCCGCCCTCCGGTATGTCCGGGAGAGATTCCTCACCCGCACCCCTTCCGCACAGGTTGAGGATATTTCCCAAGCGGAGACCCCGCCAGAGGGTTTGAGCGGCGTCTATTATTTTCCATCCACTTTCTCGGATCCGTTTGTCGAGGTTTCCCCTGAAGATCGGCCGAAGATGGAGCGAGCGCTTCAGCCGGAGGCGACCTTCGGATTGATTCTTTTCGTCCTGGATGCGGCTGCTGAAGCGTCCGATCCTCAAGAACAATCCAGTCTGCAGAAATGGGCTCAGGAATTGTATGGGCACACCGTCGCCCTTCAGTTCCTCTATGGATCGACCGGAGCCCCTTATGCCAGCGCCAGAGTTCCCGCGCTCTACTCCACGTTAAGCTGCGTGACAACCGCTGCCACCGGTGCCGTCGTGGCCGCGAAGATGAATGGCGCGCCGACCGGCGATTTTATAGGCGTCACTCCCCCGGCAGAGTTCATTGTGGCCGGACAGGCGCCTCGGCTCCTTCAGCACGCCAGTCTCTAACTTCACACCCCCCACATGAAAGGGCTCTTCATCACAGGGACCGACACCGGAGTCGGCAAGACGGTCATCGCCGCCGCTTTAGCGCATGCTTTTAAACAGCGCGGGATGAACGTCGGAGTGATGAAGCCGGTAGCTACCGGCTGCCGGCGGGGGCGGGATGGCCAACTGGTTTCTTCCGATGTCCAGAAGCTCGTCCGCGCCAGCGGAGTTTCTGATCCTATCGAGCTTGTTTCCCCTTATCGCTTCGAGCCGCCCATAGCCCCTTGGGTCGCTCTTCGACAAGCTCGGGGCGAACGGATCTCGCTGGATCGAATCGATCACGCTTTCCAAGCGCTTGCCAGCTGGCACGACCTTGTTCTCGTAGAAGGGATCGGCGGGCTGCTTGTCCCGCTGGATGACAAGCGGGCCGTCGCGGATCTCGCCCACCGGCTGGGGCTCCCGGTGCTGATCGTCGCCCGCGCCGGTCTGGGCACGATCAACCACACCCTATTGACCATTGAAGCGGCCCGGTCCGCCGGCCTGGAACTCTTCGGCGTGGTTCTCAATGGCCGATCCGGTCGGTCCTCCCTGGCTGAGCGGACCAATCCAACGGTGATTGAAAAATTGGGCGGTGTGAAGATTTTCGGCGCCGTTCCAAAAATCCCCAGTCCGTCCCCGCAACGTGCCGCTTCCTATCTGAAAATTTCCGGGATCGTTCGAGAAATTCGGCGCGTGAAATTGGAAAAACCACGCCGAATAAAACAGCTGAGTCGAACCGATCGCACGCGGATCTGGCACCCCTTCACGCAGATGTCCGAGTGGGGAAAAGAGGAGCCGCTCGTCGTCGAGTCGGGCGATGGGGTTTACCTGAAGGATGTGAAAGGCAACCGATATCTCGACGGCGTTTCCTCTCTGTGGGTGAACCTTCACGGCCACCGCCATCCGGCATTGGACCGGGCCCTGCGGCATCAGATCGGCAAGATCGCTCACTCCACGCTGCTGGGCACAGCCAATGTTCCCTCCATCGAGCTGGCCGAAGAGCTGGTAAAGATAGCGCCGAAGGGGTTGACCCGAGTCTTCTACTCCGACAGCGGCTCCACGGCGGTAGAGATTGCGCTGAAGATGGCGTTTCAGTACTGGCAGCAGAACGGTTTCCCCAAACGCCGGCGGTTCATCCATTTCGTTAATGCTTATCATGGAGATACGATCGGCTCAGTCAGCGTCGGCGGGATCGATCTGTTCCACCATGTTTACGGCCCCCTTCTTTTCAAAGGATTCAAGATTCCTCCCCGCCTTGAGCCGTTTGAGCAGACGCTCAAGAAGCATCATAAGGAAATCGCGGCGTTGATCGTCGAACCGCTGATTCAGGGAGCGGCCGGGATGATGACCCAGCCGAAGGGATGGTTGAAGAAGGTTGAGCAGCTCTGCCGGCGCTACGGCGTTTTTCTTATTGCCGATGAGGTGGCAGTCGGGTTCGGCCGGACCGGAAAGATGTTCGCCTGCGAGCACGAGAAGGTCCGGCCTGACTTTCTCTGCGTGGCCAAGGGATTAAGCGGCGGGTATCTGCCGCTGGCGGCCACCCTCACCACCGAGAAGGTTTACCGCGGGTTCCTCGGTTCCTATGCGTCGCTGCGGACCTTCTTTCACGGACACAGCTACACCGGCAATCCGCTGGCCTGCGCCGTGGCACTGGAAAATCTGGCAATCTTCCGCCGGGAACATGTGCTGGAGCGTCTGCAGCCGAAGATCAAACTTTTTACAAAAGAGATGGAGCGATTCTGGGCGCTGCCCCATGTGGGGGACATCCGGCAGCGCGGTTTGATGGCCGGTATCGAGCTTGTGCGGAACCGGAAGACCAAGCAGCCGTATCCCTGGGAAGCCAAGATGGGAATCAAGGTCTGTAAAGCGCTTCGGTCCAGAGGGATTCTCCTGCGCCCGCTGGGCAACGTGATCGTCCTGCTGCCGCCGCTGGCGATTTCGCAGGAAGAGCTTCGCTTCCTCTGCCGAGAAACCTATGCTGCAGTTGCATTGGTTGCCGGCTCAGGATGACAGGAAGAGGTCAGCTGTGGTATGGTGGGGCGGAGTGACCGGAATTGCCCACAATCCGTTTCGCCTACAGACCTTATCGAGGAGGGATGGCACCGATTGTCCCTCTCAAAGCATTGTCCGGGCACCGGTGGCGGCGGATTCATGCTTACGTCGATTCCGGAGCCGCGTACAGCATCCTCACCGTTTCGGATGCGCGGAAGTTGGGCTTGTTGAAGATCAAGGCACGTCGAATGGCGGTGACCCCCAGCGGCGGGCGGACGGTTTCGATCAGTCTGCACCGGCTGTGGGTGAAGATCGGGCAGGAGCGTCTTTCCATTACCTTCGGAGTCCCTCGAGGATTTGATGTGGAGATCAGCCTTCTTGGCCGCCGGGATTTCTTCTCCCGATGCCAAATCTGCTTTGACGACACCCACACCACCCTCACCCTCATCAAAGACCATTAAAGAACATTTCGTCCGCCGTCTGTTCGACAGCATCTCCCCCCGTTACGACCTGTTCAATCGAATCTCCAGCTTGGGATTGGACCAGGGTTGGCGGCGTCGGGCCATCGCCCGTTTGAAGCTTGCGCCCGGCATGCGGGTCCTGGATTTAGCCAGCGGCACCGGCGATCTGGCTTGCTTGGCGGCGCAGGCAATGGCACCGCTGGGAACCGTGGTCGCCTCGGATCTTTCCCACCCGATGCTTCGCTTGGCCGCCAAAAAATTTGAGAATATTCCCGCCGCTTATTGGCACGTTCGCATAGTTCAAAATCGGGCGGAGGTTTTGCCGTTTCCCTCCGAGAGTTTCCACGCCGCCACGATGGGATTTGCCCTGCGCAATGTCAGCGATTTGAATGCAACCTTCCAGGAGTTTTACCGGGTCTTAAAGCCGGGCGGCCGCCTGAGCTTGTTGGAATTCGGCCGGCCGAAGGGAATTTTCCTGCGGGTGGGACACGGCCTCTGGCTGAGTACGGCGGTTCCCTTGTTGGGATTTCTGGCCGCCGGCTCGATCGGACCTTTCCTTTATCTGCGTCGCTCGATCCTGCAGTTCATGGCCCCGGAGCAGGTCATCCAGCGCCTCCAAACCGCCGGTTTCGCCGATGTTCAGGCCCAGCCCCTCACCGGCGGCATCGTGTTTCTCTACAGCGCCTTGCGCAGTGGTTAGTGTGTACTTAAATTCATATTATTTGTTGCATAATTGATTTTTACCAGGTAAACTTGATCGCAGAACAAATCCAATCCAATGAATTGCCCTTTTTATTTGCCAAAAATTGTCGCACTTTTCTTAATCCTGGGTCTTGCCATGCCTTCTCCCAGCCTCGCCCTGCGGGAGCTTCAGCCCCTTCAAAATGCCGGTATGGAGGAGCAGTTACGTTCCGCCTTGAACCCCACCACAGGAACCGCCCGGCTGCCTTCGTTCACGCCGGAACAGCGAAATCGAGTCCGGCAGGCGTTTAAAATTTATCGAGACCGAAAACGGCAGGAACTCCTTCAACTTCCCAGCGTTTCTCGAAGCCAGCTGTTGGCTTTCTTTCAACGGGCCGATGTTCCCGTGGGGAGTTTTTTGCGGATCAAAGAGGAAGGGGGGCCTCTTCTTTTGTTTCAACAAATGAAAGGTCTGCCTTTTGAGATTTTCTTTGTGCGGCTCCGAGGCAGCCGGCATTGGTTCGCCATCAAAGGAACGAATAGAGACGTCCATGATCCATCCCATTTTGGATTTTCCCCAATTCTGTTTGACCTGTTTGTCCACAATCATCCATCGCAGCTTGAAGGGACTCCAGCCATCGGGACGGACCTCGTTTATTCGCTCATGGAAACAGCTCGAGGGACAGCCAGGTCGTTTATCGTTGCTCAAAGGGGGATGACTTATTACGACGGCTGGGATCTCCGGAACCCTGACTCTCCGAGGGAACCGATCGATTTCATTCGCCTGCATAATGAAATCATACGGAAAGCCAGAGACCAGGCGGGGATAGATTTTAGAACCGATTACGACCAGCGATTGAATCAGCTTCACTGGGAGACCTACCGTAAAATCCATGCGACGGTTAAATTCAAGCCGTGGGCGGCCATCGGACCGGAAGATTTTAAAACCAGGCCGCTCGATGTGGGAAAGATGCTCCAATCGCCGGATTCCTTGACCCGCGCAATGGCCGTGCGGCTTCTTGAAGAGCTGATGGCCCAACAGACCGGCGTCCCTCTTGGGGATCTTTTTGTCCCGTTCGCCCAGGATCCCAGCGAGAATGTTCAAAGAACGGCGATTCATGCCCATTGGCATCAGCCCGGTGTCCACGGTCCGGATGCAAACAGTCTGGCGGCCTTTCTGAAATCATCCTATCCCGATATTCGCGACCACGCCTTATATCGTTTGCTCAATCCATCGTACACCGGGCCGTTGGAGGAAGCCCTTGTCGAGCAGATCCTGGATGCCATCGAACAGCAGATTCAGCAGCGCAGGAAGGAAGAGTATCCCCTCCCCTTGATGGATCTTCTTGATTCCGTTGAGAAAGACAGGAAGGGATCGTATTCCGAATCTCTTTTAAGAAGAATTGCAGCCCGTTTTCGAGAGCAGATTGACGCGGAGATGCAGCATCCAAAGGCCTCTGAATATCAGAAACAGCCCTCCCCCCTGCTGGCCCGTGTCATTACGGAATGGAAACATCTAACCGCCGGCTTGGAGGAGAAAGAATATCCCGTTCCAGTCCCTCAGAATCGGCATCCGTGGAATATCCGGTGGGGGGCATCAAGAACTCCCTATTCTTACCTCGACCGATATCCGTCCCAGGAGGAGTTTGTGGCAAAGGAGATGTTGCCGGCGTTGGTCGCCAAGCGCATGGCAGAGGGCACGCGGGAGCTTCGGTTCTTTGTGGGGGGAGTCGCGACGGCAGAAGAGTCGATGACTTTAGCCGCGGTGATCTGTGAAACGTTCGAACAGCACCCCGACTGGGGTTCTCTCGATAAATGGTCTGTCTCTGTTGACGGTGTGGACGTGGAGGCCGAGACGGTTGAGGAGGCCCAAAGGCGCGTGAACGGAGAGTCTTCGCTTGCGTTTTTGGGGGGGCATCATCAGAGAGAAGCGCATGAGAATCGGGTTGCAGCGATCATGCAGACGCTTCAGAGAAATCGGCAGGCAATCCGCAAGATTGTGCACGTCCGGCAGGGAGATCTGACCGATCTTAAAAATTCATTCGTTCAAGAGGGTTTTGAAAAAGCCGATGCCATTTTCCTTAACAACGTGTGGGGCGAGTTTTCTGAGCTTAAAAAATGGAGAAAATCAGGGAATCTCTTGAAAAAGCAAGAGAACCGCGCCTTCCTTATTTTCAATGGAATAGAACAGGATAAAACGAAAAGGGCGTTATTCCGCTTTGCTCCGGAACGGAGAAAGGAATTACTGCAGGATATCTTTCGGGAGAACTTCACTTTTCCGAATTTCGCTGTGGTGCCGCCGTGGGTCCTCCCTGCCGCTGGGTTGGAGGAGGCGAGTGTCTCTGGTGCCGTTCCGTTTATGGTCTTTGGGCCGACGGCGTTTAAACAGATGTCGGGGCTTGGGCCGCTCGTCCAAGTGCTTAGGGAAACCTCCTTGGCAGATCGGATTATTGTCCTACCGGCGGAATGGCCCAAGGGCGGATTGCCCGTGCCGCTGGCCGATCAATTTATGCGTGTCATCGAACAGGCTCATCCCGTGGTCATGGTCTACGGCGAGCGCGGCGATACGGTCCTTCAGCAATGGAATATCCTCTTGCAGGTCTGGAAAGTTCCCGTGAGGCCTCGTCCATTTACAGACCTCGCCTGGTTGGTCCAGCGAATCAATGAGAATTTGGGGGCGCTGACGCCTCAATCCCTCGAGAATCTGTTCCAAGAATTCCTGACGATGACCGGCCTTGAAGAAGCGGCCTAATCCCTGTTATCCTGTTCGGCATGGCTTGGAAGAATCTGCAGGAGTTTATTGCTGAGCTGGACCGGCGGGGGGAGCTGAGGCGGATCCAGGTGCCGGTGGACGGGCATTTGGAAGTGGCTGAAGTTTCCGATCGGGTGATGAAGGCCGATGGCCCGGCCCTGCTGTTTGAGAAGGTGAACGGCTCCTCGATCCCGCTGGCGATTAATCTGTTCGGCACCAAGGCCCGGATGGAGTTGGCGCTGGGGGTGAACGACCTCAACGACATCCCCAAGCGGATCGAACAGCTCCTGGAGATTCCCAACCCATCCGGCCTGTTGGAGAAATTGAGCCTCCTGCCGAAGCTGGCAGAACTGGCGCAGTTCCCTCCCAAGGTTGTTTCGAAAGCTCCGTGCCAGGAGGTGGTTGTCAAAGAAAATCCCTCGCTTCGGATGCTGCCGATCATTCAGTGCTGGCCGGAGGATGCCGGCAGCTACATCACGCTGGGAGCCACCATCACCCGCAACAAGAAAACCGGCCGGCGCAACGTCGGGCTCTATCGCCTGCAGGTTTTCGACGACCGGACGCTCGGGATGCATTGGCAGCTCCACAAGGACGGGGCGGAGCATTGGCGCGGCTACGCCAAGGGAGAGAAGATGCCGGTGGCGATTGCCCTGGGCGGTGACCCGGCCTCGGTCTACGTGGCCAGCGCCCCGCTGCCGGAAGGGATTGATGAATATCTTTTCGCCGGATTCCTGCGCAAGGAACCGGTGGAGCTGGTCAAGGCGGTGACGGTGGATCTGGAGGTGCCGGCGCAGGCGGAGATCATCATCGAGGGATATGTCGAGGTGGGCGAGCGGCGGGAGGAGGGACCGTTTGGGGATCACACCGGCTACTACTCCCTGCCGGAGCCGTACCCTGTTCTTCATGTCACCGCCATCACCCACCGGCGCAATCCTGTTTATCCCACCACCATCGTCGGCAAACCGCCGATGGAGGACCTCTGGTTGGGCAAGGCGACGGAACGGATCTTCCTGCCGCTCGTCCAGAAGATGGTGCCGGAGATCGCGGACATGAATTTCCCGGCGGAAGGGATCTTCAACAACGCGGTGATCGTCTCGATCAAAAAATCCTATCCCGGCCAGGCCCGAAAGGTGGCCCACGCCCTCTGGGGCCTGGGACAGCTGATGTTCACCAAGGTGATCGTCGTGGTGGATGAGTGGGTGGATGTGCACAACGTGAGCGAGGTGGCATGGCTGGCCTTCATGAACATCGATCCCAAGCGGGACTGCTTCTTTGTCGAGGGGCCGGTGGATACCTTGAACCACGCCTCGCCGGAGTGGAACTACGGCTCGAAGGTGGGGGTGGATGCCACCCATAAGATGAAGGAAGAGGGCCACTCGCGCGGATGGCCCAAGCCAATCGCCATGACGCCGGCCATCCAGGAGAAAGTCACCCGCCGCTGGTCCGAATATGGTCTCTGACGTTATTGAAGCGCTGAAGCTGGAGCATACGATCTTTGCGCTGCCGTTTGCCTACTTAGGGGTGTGGGTGGCGGCGCGCGGGTCGCCGAGTTGGAGCGTCGTCGGATGGGTAACGCTGGCGATGGTGGGGGCCCGGACCGCCGGCATGGCGCTCAACCGGCTAATTGACCTGCCGCTGGATCGTCTGAATCCCCGCACGAAATCCTGGCCGGTGCCGGCCGGGCGGGTGAAGATGAATCTGCTTGCTGCGATTGCCGCCGGGGCCGCGGCGATCTTTTTCCTCTCGGCTTCTCGACTCAACCCACTGTGCCTGCGCCTCTCCCCCGTGGCGCTGTGTCTCTTGATTCTCTACCCGTACCTCAAGCGGTTCACCTGGGCTTGCCATTTCGGGCTGGGGCTGGTGCTGGGGGCTGCGCCCATCGGCGGGTGGCTGGCGGTGACCGGCCGGTGGGATCCGGCGATTCTTCCTTTAAGCATCGGCGTCCTGCTCTGGGTGGCCGGTTTCGACATCCTTTATGCCTTGTTAGACCTTGACTTCGATCGAGCCCACAGCGTATATTCAATTCCTCAACGTTTCGGGATACAAACCGCACTGAATCTTTCGCGCCTGAGCCATCTCTGCGCCGTTTTTTCCTTCGGTTGGTTTGGGGCTTTGGCCGGCTTAAAGGGCTGGTTTTGGGTGGGCTGGGTCGTCGTTGCCGGGCTGCTTCACTACGAACATGCTTTGGTGAGGCCGGCCCGATTGGATCGAATCAATAAAGTCTTTTTCACCGTGAATGGGTGGGTGAGCGTGAGCTTTTTCCTCTTTACCTTCCTGAGCTTAAAGGGTTCTTGACGTGGAACATCCGATTGTTGCCATCACCGGCGCTTCCGGCGCCTGCTACGGAATTCGGCTCCTGGAGGTTTTGATTGCCCAGGGGCTGGAGCCGTACGTCGTCGTGAGCGAGGCCGGCCGGCAGGTTGTGGCGATCGAGCTGGGTTCCGGGAATCTCAAGGATCTGCTGGGTCCAAGCGGTTACCGGGAGGAAGATGCGCGCGATTTCACCTCGCCGCTGGCCAGCGGATCGTTCCCCACGCAGGGGATGGTGATCGCCCCCTGTTCCACCGGAACGCTCGGAGCGGTGGCACACGGGATTTCCTCGAACCTGATCCATCGCGCGGCGGAAGTCAGCTTGAAGGAACACCGCCCGCTGATTGTGGTACCGCGCGAGACGCCGCTCTCCGTCGTGGCGCTCCAGAACATGCTGACCCTCGCCCAAGCCGGCGTCCACGTGGTGCCGGCCAATCCCGGCTTTTATCACGCCCCGCAGACCATTCAGGACCTTGTCGACTTCGTCGTCGGGCGGGTGCTGGATCTCATGAAAATTCCACATCAACTGACCAAGCGCTGGACCGGCGTGCCGGTCATCGACGCGCCGATCATCCTGAGTTCCGCTCACCCGGAGCTTGTCGAAGGGTCGAAAGATGATCGGCTTGCTCAGGACGATCGGGAATAGCATGATTTCCACAGTCAGCCCCGACTTCACCGACGTCGCCGAGAAGGTTCAGGCCAGCCAGCGCTTGAGTCAGGAAGAGGGCGTCCGCCTGTTCGATGCCGACCTGTTCACCCTCGGCGAATTGGCCAACGTCGTCCGGGAACGTCTGCACGGGAACAACACCTACTACACCCACACCCTCCACCTGAATTACTCCAACGCCTGCGTTCTTTCCTGCGGGTTGTGCGCTTTCTACCGCCCGCTGGATCACAAAGAGGCCTACACCTTTTCTCTGGAGGAGATCACCAAGAAAGCGGAGATTGCCGGGAAACTCGGCGTGCGGGAATTCCACATCACCGGCGGCTTGAACCCCCGGCTTGCGTTTGATTATTACGAGGAGATGTTCCGGACCTTGAAGCGAATCGTTCCGACGGCCACGGTCAAGGCCTTTACATCGGTGGAGATCGATTTCTTCTCCAAGCTGTACCGGATGTCGGTGGATGATCTGTTCCAGCGCTTGAAGGCGGCTGGGATGGACTGCATGCCGGGCGGCGGCGCTGAAATCCTGGCCAAGCGGGTGCGGGACATCATCTGCCCGGAGAAAATCTCCGGCGAGCGCTGGGTCGAGGTGCAAGAGCAAGCGCACCGAAACGGCATCCCTACCAACGCCACGATGCTCTACGGCCACGTGGAAACGGTCGAGGAACGGATCGATCACATGGTCCGGATTCGGGAGATGCAGGATGAAACCGGCGGGGTGCAGGCCTTCGTTCCCTTGAGCTACCACGCCGACGGGACCGCTTTCTCGGACATTCCGACGACCACCGGCTTCGACGATCTGAAGGTCTACGCGGTTTCCCGGCTGATGCTGGACAACGTCCCGCACATCAAACTGCTCTGGACCTACGTCGGTACCAAGATGATTCAGGTGGCGCTGGACTTCGGCGTGGATGATGTCGGCTCCACCAACATGGAGGAGCGGATCGTCAAGGCGGCCGGGGCGAACCATTTCGATGCCCCTTCCGTCAACGAACTCACCGACATGATCGAGCGCTCCGGGCGAACCCCGAAACTCATCGACAGCTTGTACGCCAATGGCCGCCTCTCATAACATCCAACTCGGGGACATCCAGTTCCTCAACTCCTGGCCGGTGACCTATGCCCTTCGCAAGGGAATAGTTGAGTCGCCGGTCCACTTGGTCGCCAGCACCCCGGCCGATCTGAACCGCCGACTCTTGGCCGGCGAGTTGGATGCCAGCGCGGTCTCTTCCTTGATGTACCTGCGCCATCAGGAGGAGCTGGTGCCGGTGCCGGGATTGTGCATCCGGTCCGACGGCGGCGTGCACAGCGTGTTGGTGGTGAGCCGCCAGCCGCTGACCACCTTGAAGGGCAGGACCATCGGCGTCAGCAATCAAGGAGCGACGACGCCGGTTCTTCTGCAGATCCTCGCCAACCATCGGCAATTGAAAATCAACTTGGAAGTGACCCATCTCCGGTACCCGGAGATCCTCGAGGAATATCCGGCGGCTTTGTTGATCGGGGACGAAGCCCTGCAGGCCAGCCAATCCTCGGAGAATCTGCAGTGGTGGGACTTGGGCGAGGCCTGGACCAGTTGGACGAAACAACCCTTCGTGTATGCCTTGTGGGTGGTGCGGCGCCAGTGGGCACAGCAGCGGCCGGAGCTTCTGGAGGAGCTCAAAGAGGCGCTCCGTTCTTCTTACGAGTGGGGCGGGAATCACGAGAGTGAACTGATTGCCGGAATGCGAAAGATCTTCCCGTTCGAGGCGAATTTTCTCTGGCAATATCTCAAGGCCCTCTCCTACGAATTCGACTCCAAGGCATGGGACGGACTGAATCGTTTCGCGCGGGAAGCGGAAGCGCTCGGCGAGCTTTCACGCGGCACGGCTCGACGCCTGAGGGCTTCGTCATTGCGAGCGGAGCGAAGCAATCTCGTTTTTAAAGACGAGATTGCCACGTCGGCCCTTCGGGCCTCCTCGCAATGACGAACCACAACGTTCCCTCCCTCCTTGAGAAAGCGGTCGCCGGGCAGCGGATTTCTCAGGAAGAAGCGTTGTTCCTTTATGAGAAGGCGGACCTCGTCGCCTTAGGCCGGGCGGCCGACACCATTCGGCGCTGGCTGCATCCGGAAAACCTCGGCACCTTCGTGGTGGACCGGAACATCAATTACACCAACGCCTGTGTCGCCGACTGCTCCTTCTGCGCCTTCTACCGCCCGCCCGGCCATCCGGAGGCCTACGTTCTGCCGACGGAGGAGATCCTGCGCCGCGTCGGGGAGTTGGTGGAGATCGGCGGGACGCAGGTTCTTTTGCAGGGTGGATTGGACCCGAGCATTCCTCTTTCTTTTTACGAGAACCTCTGTCGGACGATCAAGCAGCATTACCCGAAGGTGCAGGTCCACTCCTTCTCTGCGCCGGAGATTGATACGATGGCGCAGGTCTCGGGCAAGAGCTACCGAGAAGTTTTCGAGAAGCTGAAAACAGCCGGTCTGGATTCCATGCCGGGCGGCGGGGCGGAGATCCTTGTGGAACGGGTGCGCCAGGTGGTCAGCCCGAAGAAGCTGTCCGCCGCCGGCTGGTTCGAGATCCATCGCACCGCCCATCAAACCGGCTTCAAGACCACCTGCACGATGACCTACGGGATGGGGGAGACCAGCGCCGAGCGGATCGAGCACCTGGTCAAGCTGCGGGCGCTGCAGGATGAGATGGACGGCTTCCGCGCCTTCATTCCCTGGAGCTTTCAACGGGGGCACACTGTGCTCAACACGCCGCCAACCGGCGGGATGGAATACCTGCGCGTGGTGGCCGTCGCCCGCCTGGTGCTCGACAACATTCCAAACATCCAGGCCGGCTGGGTCACCGAAGGCCCGAAGCTCTGCCAACTGGCCCTCAGCTTCGGCGCCAACGATTTCGGTGGGATCCTGATCGACGAGGTGGTGGTCGGCGCCACCGGCATGATCTACCGGGTTGATTTCAACGAGGCGATCCGCCTCATCCGAGGGGCCGGCCGGATTCCGGCCCAGCGCAACACCCAATACGAAATCCTCCGAGTCTTTGATGGAACTCACCCAGATCTATCGCCCGATCCAGTCGCAGCTGCAAGCCGCTGAAGCGCTGCTCGTCAAGGAGCTCGCCGCCCAGGAGTCCTTCCGGACCAGCCTGATGGGGGAGTTGACCCGGCATGTGGCCCGGATGTCCGGCAAAAGGATTCGCCCGGCGCTGGCCCTGCTCGGATACGGTGTTGCGAAAACATCCTCGTCCTCAATGTCATCCTCGCGAAAGCGAGGATCCGATTCCCGCAGGAGTTTATCCCGAGCGACGTCGAGGGGCGGGAATGACAAGGCCATTAAACTGGCGGTCGCCGTCGAAATGATCCACACCGCAACGCTCCTGCACGACGATGTGATCGACGGCGCCTCTCTGCGCCGAGGCCTGGCCACGCTCAATGCCAAGTGGGGCGACACCCTTTCGGTTCTCTCCGGCGATTACCTCTACTCCAAGGCGTTTTGCCTCTTAAGTGAGATGGACAACCCGAAGGTCCAGCGCCTCATGTCCGACACGGCGCGAATTGTCTGCGAAGGGGAAGTCTCGCAGATCCAGCATCAGTACGACCTCACCCTCAGCCGGGAGAAGTATCTCAAGATCATTCACTGGAAAACTGCTTCCCTCATGGGGGCCTCTGCCGAGGCCGGCGCATTGCTTGGCGGCGCATCCACAAGCCAAGCGACCCGCTTAGGAATCTTCGGAACCAGCTTCGGTCTGGCGTTCCAAATCCTGGATGACACGCAGGACCTGGTCGGCGACCAGGATCTTCTGGGCAAATCGCTCGGCACCGACCTGGCGCTCGGCCAGATGACCCTGCCGCTTCTCTACCTGCGCGATTCCGCCGGGCCGAAACTGCGCAGTCATCTCGCCCAATGCTTCACCGGCAACGGCTCCCGCACCGCCGCCCAGGTGCAGGACCAGTACCGCTTCCTCAAAGAGCAGGCGATCAAGCATCAAGTCCCGGTCTACTGCAAACGAATCGCTAACCGCCATCTCGCCAAGGCCCGCGCCTCCCTCGCCCCGTTCCTATCTTCTCCTGCCAAGTCCAGCCTCCTTGCTCTCACCGACTTCCTCCTTAGTTAATGTTATTAAATCTAAGTTTGTACCCTTGACACCTAGCTGATGGGTCAGGTAAACTTTGTGTAAAAGGAGAAAATACACCTCATGCGAGAGGGTTTTTGTTTTACCAGAATCTTAGCCTTTTTACTAATCTTCACGCTCCTCCTGCCAAATCCCGCCTTCGCCCTGCGGCCCGCCGGGCTGGAGGAATCGAACTCCGTTGTTCAGCAGGAATTCCGGCAGGCCTTAGGATTAGGAGCGCCTGTTCCAGAGACGGATATTACAGGTGTCAAGGAAGGGGTCCTTGTCCCGGACGATCAATTGCCTGAGTCGGTCCAAAAAGCCCAGAAAATCTTAAGAAGTTATCTCTCCCTCTCAGGGGCAAAGGTGTGGGAGGAGCATAGCGGCCAATTGAATACACGGAAGACCGGGGAAGGAATCGTGCACCTGGGCTTTCCTAGAAGCCGAAAGAATGAAGAAGGCAGGACAACTTTCCTTATCCCGCCTAAGCATGTTGTTTTCATCCGTCAAGCGTTCTTTCCGGAAGGAATCCGCCCACAGGATGTTGTCGGTTTGATAGGGTTCCACCTCGGGAAAGGGGGGACCCCTGATCTTGAGCAATCCCCGGTTGTCTTCGGACTTCTCTACCGTTACCAAGGAAGAGTCTACCTGCGTGTAGAGGATAAAAAGGGCCGTTCTTGGGAAAGCCCCATCGGCATTCCGTCTTTTAGGACGAAGCATCTTTGGACAATAAAAACCTATCAGATATTTAGCGACCTGCTGAAGATTCCTGCCACAGCGGAAGAAGCTCATCGATTGGCGGAGTTTCTTTTGAAGTATGGGGTAAAGGAATCGAGCTATGATCATGATCTCTGGGGAACACGGTTTACCATTCCGAAAGAACATGCGCCGGCGCTGGGCGTCTTTTTGGACAAGGGAAACCCCGGGAATATTTCTCCCTGGGGGCTCATTCGTGTCGAGAACGGATCCGGTACCGATTTGGAGCAGACCCCATGGATTCTTGTTCACCGGAGTCCTCTCTTTCCCGATCAACAACTCGAGATCTTCCGCTTTTCTTCGGAGGATCCGGAGGTTGTGGAGGCAAGCGAAACCTCCGATGGCCGGTCTTTTGCGGTTTTGAAAGACTCGAAGTTTTTCAGGGAGCTTTTGGAGAAGGTTGAAAAACGATGGGTCGTCAAAAGGCCAGATGACGAGGGAATGTTAAGCATCGGTCTGGGGGATAGAATCACTTTTATCATCAGGTTCAGAAGCGGAACCCAAGGTCAAAACGTGCCATTACTGCTCCGGCGGTCTCATCCTACGGATATTAAAGAGGGCGCCGATAATCAGGTTTTGATCTTTGAGAAGCCGCCAGCTGACATTGCAGATGCTGAGGCCCCGGAAAATTCTCCGAAGGGTCTTCTCTTTTTGCCGGAGCGTGTCCGTTCGTTAGAACAAGAAGCCCTCGTTCATGTCCGCCTGCCTTACCAGAATCCAAAGACAGCCGGACAGTTTTTGCAGGTATTCGTAAGAGGAAAGAGCGATCCGCTCTTTGAATTCAGGACGTTGTCCCCGCCGCCATCTTCGTTAGAGTATTCTGCTCCGCATTTTTCACTCCATTTCCTTTTCTACGTGCTTGGTCAGCTTGATCAGCGGAAAGAGAGTGTTTTTATTCCCAGCGAATTAGGTCCGGCGGTAGAGGGAATCAGCCGGGTGATTCGGGAGGCACATCTTTTGGATGAACTTGCGGAACCTGCTCAGAGGAGAGACCTTCATTACCGCTTGATCTTTTGGAACAAAGCGCCCGGCAGGACGCCCTGGGTGATCCTCGATCGGGAAGAGGCCGCATTCCTTAAGGAACTGAGAAATCAGGGTATCCAGAAAGAAGACATCACCGTTATCGAGACGGAAAGCCGTGGCTCCGCCGGCCGGGAGGAGCGGCGGGCGGCGCAGGGGCGAGTGCAGGATTTCTTGGGTGGGCTGGAGGAGGCGGCTCCGCAGGGAACGACGGCGGCGGTGATTGGGGCGGGGCTGGAGGAGCGGTATCCGTTTCTGCAAGGGTTCTCCGGATTGGAGGAGCATGGCATCTACGTGGCGAATGATCCGGTGGCTACGATTGCGAAGCTTGTTGGGCAGGACCGCCGAAATGCCAAGTTTGTCGGCCTTGAAGAAGAGGGCAAAGTTTTCGCCGCGATGTCGGCCCGGGCTGGAATCAGCGTGCAGGTGATTACTCCCAAGATGCGAACGATCTTTTTCCGCGTGGTGTCGGAGATTCTGGCCCAGTGGGCCGGGGTGAAGCGGAGTGCAGTCGAAACCTACACGAGATTTCATCAGTTCCTTCGGGATTTGAAGTCCCTCGCCCTCGAAGCGTAAAAAGAGAGATCCTTCGCTAAGCTCCCCTCCATTCGTGCTACATCCGCTCAGGATGACGTGTAGCCCCTTGTCTTTAGAAATAAATTCCGCCATAATAAGAAATTCTAGGTTATCCGGTTGTGGCTTATTATCCAATTTTTCTAGAGTTAAAGGGCCGCCCCTGCGTGGTCATCGGGGGCGGTGAGATTGCCTACCGGAAAGCCCAGGCGTTGGTTTCCTGCGGGGCGAGGGTGACGGTGGTCAGCCCGCGATTAGGCAGGGGACTTCAGCGTTTGGCGCGAGCACAAAAGATCCGCTGGCGGAAGCGCGCTTTCCAACCGGATGATTTGAAAGGCGCACAGCTTGTGATCGCCGCCACCGATGATCAGCCGGTGAATGAGCAGGCCGCGCGAGAGGCACGGCGTCGAGGTATTTGGATCAACGTGGTGGACCAGCCGCGGCTCTGTTCCTTTATCTTGTCTTCGGTGGTGCGGCGGGGGAAGCTGGTGCTGGCGATCTCCACCGGCGGGGTCAGCCCGGCGCTGGCCAAGTGGATTCGGAAAGATCTGGAGCGCCGGTATGGACCGGAGTTCGACCGGCTGCTTAAGGCAATGCCGCGGGCCCGGGATGCAGTTAAAAAGAAGATCCCCCGGACCCAGCAGCGCAAGCGGGTGTTTGAGAAAGCATTAAAGGCCTATTTTCAAGTGATCGAAAAGGCGACTCGATGATCCGGTTTCATGCGGCAATCATATTTATCAGCTACGCAGCTTTCCTCGTTGCGGTTCTTACCGGTGTGGTTTTTCTCGTCCAGGAGCGTCGGCTCAAGCGCAAAGATTCCCGTGTTCTCTCCAGCCCGATGATTCCTTTGGAAATGCTTGATCGGGTAAACCGATGGGCGGTGGGGATCGGCTTTGCGCTGTTCAGCTTCGGGGTGGTGCAGGGTCTGTTCCTCGCCCGGAGGAATTGGGGCGCTTCTTGGAGTTGGGATCCGAAAGAGATCTGGAGTCTGCTCACCTGGGCCGCCTATGCCGTGGTGTTGGGTCTGCGGGCGACGGTGGGGTTGCGTGGCCGCCGGGTGGTCTGGATGTCGGTGATGTCGTTCGTGTTGGTGATGTTTACTTTTGTGGGCGTGAATTATTTCATCGGTGGTCGACACGTCTTTTTTTAAAAGCGAGATCCTTCGTCCCGCTTCGCGGGACTCAGGATGACGAATATGGACATTGGCGTACTTGGGTTGAATCATCGCACCGCCCCGGTGGAGTTTCGGGAGCGGCTGGCTTTCCAGGTGGAGAAGCTGCCGCATGCGCTCTCTGCTGTCCGGCAGGAATTGGATGTGCCGGAGTGCGTGATCCTTTCCACCTGCAATCGGGTCGAGCTGTACACCCTGCTTCCCGCGCGGGACGGCGTGCAGGGGCGGCTGAAGGAATTCCTTAGCCGGTTCCATCACGTGGATCTCCGAGATTCCGACAGCCACTTTTATTGGTATTCCCAGCCGGACTCGGTGCGGCACCTGTTCCGCGTGACGGCCGGATTGGACTCAATGGTGGTCGGCGAGTCGGAGATTTTGGGCCAGGTGCGGGAGGCCTACACGCAGGCGGTTTCCTGCGGCTCGGTCGGGGGAACCTTTCATCGGTTCTTCCAGACCGCCATCCGGACCGGCAAAGAGGTTCGTGCCAAGCCCCGCATCGGGCAGGGGGCCACGTCGGTCAGTTCGGTCGCCGTGGAGCTGGCCCGCCGGATCTTTCAGGACTTGGCCAGCAAGACGATCATGATTGTGGGTGCTGGCCAGGTGGGGGAATCCACACTGCACTATCTCAAGGGGCAGGGTGTTCGCTCGGTTCTCGTGGCGAATCGCTCGATGGATGCGGCTGGTCCGCTGGCGGAAGCGGTCGGCGGCCAGGCGGTGTCACTGACGGAATTGGAGGAGTATCTCCCCAAGGCCGATATCGTGATCGGCTCCACCGCGGCAGACCATTACCTTCTGACCCGGGAACATGTCCGCCGAGCGATGACCGTCCGTCGGCAACGCCCGCTTTTCTTCATCGATATTTCGGTCCCGCGAAATCTGGATCCGCAGATCGGGCAGATTGAAAACGTTTACCTCTACGACATTGATGACCTGGAAGGAATCGCCTCGGCCAACCTGCGGATGCGGCTGAACGAGGTGGAGGCCTGCTCCGCGATCATCGAAGAGCAGCTGACCGATTTCATGGGGCGCTTGCAACAAGGCGTCATTGCGAGCGGAGCGAAGCAATCTCTCTTTAAAAACGAGATTGCCACGTCGGCCCTGCGGGCCTCCTCGCAATGACAGATCAGCCAACGCCACCAGTTCCACCCCCGCCGCCTTCGAAGCCGCTTAAGTCCATGCAGCAGGTGGAGGTGGACGAGAGCAAGGTCTGGAACCTCTGGTTCACCCGTCGGGAATTTCTGACGATGGCGGCCTGGGGCACGGTGCTGGCGGGCCTGGGCGGCTCGGCCCTCGGGCTCCTGCGCTACTTTATCCCCCGCATCACCTACGATCCACCATCCATCTTTAAAATCGGCAAGCCGGAAGACTATCCGCTGGGCCAGGTGGACGAGCGATGGAAAAAGAAATACCGGATCTGGGTCGAACGGGAGTCCATCGAGAAAGGGGGCGGGCTTTTCGTGATCTTCGCCCGATGCACCCACCTGGGCTGCACGCCGAACTGGCTGGAAGGGCAGAACAAGTTCAAGTGCCCGTGCCATGGCTCCGGCTTCCGCCGGACCGGCATCAACTTTGAAGGCCCGGCCCCTCGCCCGCTGGAGCGGTGCAAGGTGGCGCTGGCGGATGACGGGCAGGTCGTGGTGGACATCAGCACCCGATTCCGAAATCCGAAAGACTGGAATAAAACAGACGCTTACCTGAAGGTGAAAGTGTAAATGTCTAAATTCCAAGCCAAGCTGAGCGACATCGCCCGGGTGATCCGGACCTCCAAGATCTGGAAGTCGATTTTCCGGCACAGCTACCAGGACACGCCGCGCAACCGGGCGCTGATGGTGCTGTCCAACGTCTTCCTGCATCTCCATCCGGTGAAGGTGCGCCCGGCTTCTCTGAGATATCGTTACACGTGGGGGCTGGGGGGATTGAGCTTCTACCTGTTCCTGTCGCTCACCTTGACCGGCGTCCTGCTGATGTTCTACTACCGCCCGACGATTGAGCACGCCTACTGGGACATGAAGGATCTGCGGTTCGTGGTCCCGTTCGGACCTTTCCTAAGAAACATGCACCGGTGGTCGGCCCATGTGATGGTCCTGCTCGTCATGTTCCACATGGCTTCGGTCTTTTACCGCTCGGCCTACAAGCCGCCGCGGGAGTACAACTGGGTGGTCGGCGTGATCCTGCTGCTCATCACCTTTCTCCTTTCCTTTACAGGGTATCTCCTGCCGTGGGATCAACTGGCGATCTGGGCCGTCACCGTGGGCACCAACATGGCGGCCAACAGCCCGATCCTGGGTTCCGAAGGGCCCTTTTCCATCGTGACGCCGGACATGGACGCCCGGTTCATCCTGCTGGGCTCGAAGATCGTCGGCCAATCAGGGCTGCTTCGCTTCTACGTGCTGCACTGCGTCTTCCTGCCGCTGATCTTCATCATCCTCGTCTCGGTGCATCTGTGGCGGGTCCGCAAGGACGAATTCTCGGCGATCCCGCTCCCGCCGGAAGAAGAGCGCCGCAAGGGGGTTCTTCCTGAAGAGTGGGTGAAAAAACATCCGGAGGCGCTGCAGGAGAAGGTCTTCACCTGGCCGAATCTTGTTTCCCGGGAGTTCGTAGCCCTGCTGGCAATCACGGCGATTTTAGTGATCTGGTCGGTCTTTGGCCATGCCCCGCTGGAGGAATTGGCCAACCCGAACAAAACTCCGAACCCCTCCAAGGCGCCGTGGTACTTCGTGGGGCTCCAGGAGCTGCTGGTTTATTTCGACCCGTGGATGGCCGGCGTGGTTCTGCCGACCTTGATTCTGGTGGGGTTGATAGCGATTCCTTACCTGGACATCAACCCGACCGGCGTCGGCTACTACAATTTCAAGAACAGGAAGTTCGCCACCGGCATCTTCACTTATGGGCTGGTCCTCTGGTTCGGGCTGATCTTCATCGGCTATTACATGCGGGGGCCGGGATGGGAGCTGTACCTGCCGTGGGAGAAATGGGACCACTTCCGCCCGACCTCCCAGATAGGCCTGCACAACATGCCCAATTGGCTGGGGCTCGTTTTCCTGCTGGGGTATGGGGCGCTTGGGATGCTGATCCCCAAGATTTTCTTTAAAGATTTTTACAAGTCGCTCGGGCCGATCAAATACCTCGTTGTGATGTTCCTGGTGCTGGTGATGTTCTTCGTGCCGGTCAAGATCGTTTTGCGAAACGTCTTAAAGATCAAGTACATCGTTAGTTTTCCGGATTTTAACCTCAACATCTGATGAAACGCAGCGTTTGGAACCGGCTGTTCATTGCCTCCAGCTTCGCGCTGGGCTTGATGGGCGCTGTCCTCATCTGGCAGGAGATCAGCCCGGAGTGGATGCGCTATCAGGCGGAATATTATCGGCGGTTGGCGACAGTGACGCAGGACCCCGCCAAGGCCCGGACCCCCTTGAAGGTGCTTCAGATTTATCTGCCGGAGATGCACCGGACCGACCGCTGCATCACCTGCCACACCGGGATAGACAACTCGAAGATGAAGGACCAGCCTCAGCCGTTTCGGACCCACCCGGACCTTGGGATCCCCGGGTTCCTCGCCGCCCATCCCTTTAATGAGATGGGCTGCACGATCTGCCACCATGGGCAGGGGCCGGCGGTTACGAAACGTCATGCCCACGGCCCTGTTCCCCACTGGGAAGAACCGCTGCTTGCCAAAGGATTGACGGTCGGCACCTGCACCACCTGCCACCAGAACATCTCCGGCCTGAAAGGGGCGGAGCGGTTGGTTCAGGCCAAGGCCCTCTTCGAGGAGAAAGGATGCATCGGCTGCCACACACTGCACGGGAAGGGGATGCTGGTGGGGCCGGAGTTGGCGGAAACCTGGGGCAAGTCAGTGGATCAGTTCGACTTTCGGTACGTGCAAGGCGAGCAGACGGTGGCCAACTGGGTGAAGGACCATTTCAAGAATCCTCAGCGGGTGTCTCCCGGCTACCCGGCCCTGGGGATCCCCGAGTCATCGATGCCGAACTATGAGTTCAGCGATGAACAGATCCAGCTTCTGACGGCTCTTGTCTTGAGTTTTTCTTCTGAGGAAGAGGAGCAGGAACGGCCGATCCCGGCCAGGTTCAGGGTTGCCGCAGGTCCGACGCCGGAGCCAACCTACGCCTCCTCCATTGATAAGGGAAGGGCGGTGTTCAAGAAATACGGCTGCGCCGCGTGCCACGGGATCGAAGGCCGGGGCGGCATCCGGAACAAAAATATGGAACCGGGCGAGGAGGTGCCGCCCCTGATCTACGTGGCGGAAGGATTCACCAAAGAAGAGATCAAGACGGTCATTCGGACCGGCCGTTACCCGGCCCGGGCCGATGCTTCCGGTCCGACGCCCCCTCTGTGGATGCCGGCCTGGAAGGATAAGATTTC
>OBEQ013019472.1_pt1 | contig 22560 bp, 24 predicted proteins | sample 1670901 | NCBI WGS metagenome assembly OBEQ01 (sample SAMEA104232315, study PRJEB22302) | groundwater metagenome | biome: forest; feature: aquifer; material: groundwater | place: USA | collected 2011-08-07 | depth 5.4 m
AAAACTGATGAGACACGAGCGAGTCGGATGAAGACTGCAATTAAATGGATGTCAGAGGGGAAACCGCGCATGTGGAAGTACATGAAAAAATAGCCGCATTGTTTTTGGTAGAATTAGCTTCATGAATATTTCTGTTGGGATAGTTGGATTACCGAATGTGGGGAAAAGTACCCTGTTTAATGCTCTGCTTAAAAAGCAGCAAGCCTTGGCTGCAAACTACCCTTTTGCAACCATTGAGCCAAATGTGGGAGTCGTGGGAGTGCCTGACAAAAGACTGGAAAAGTTGGCTCGGATTGAGAAGGAAGAGCACAAGATGGCCGAATTGCCTCCGCAAATTCCGGCAACCGTCAAATTCGTTGATATTGCTGGGTTGGTGGCGGGGGCTAGTAAAGGTGAGGGATTGGGTAATAAGTTTCTCTCACACATTCGTGAGGTAGATGCGATTGCACAAGTGATGAGAGATTTTGCCGATGAGGATGTGATTAGATCCGGATCGGTTGATCCCAAGAGCGATTACGAAGTGATTGAGACAGAGTTGATTTTGGCTGATTTAGATACAGTTCTCAAAATTAAAGATGGCAAGGATAAGCTAAGAGCTGCATTGGCCACGAAAGTTTATGGATTTCTAGAGAAAGGTACCCCAGCAAGAGATATTGTCTTGAGCGATGAGGAGTTGGTTGAGGTTAAACAGTGGAGCCTGTTGACGTTAAAGCCTGAGATTCTCGTACTAAATGTAGATGAGAAAGTGATAAATCTTAACAACCTCAGTATTTCAGGATTTGATCATGATTTTGTGGTGGTATGCGCCAAGATAGAAGCCGAGCTTTCGGAGTTATCAGAGGAAGAACAGAAAGAGTACCTTAAGGATTTGGGTAAGACCGAAAGCGGATTGGAAAGATTTATCCAGAAAGCTTTTGATACTCTGGGACTACAAACTTTTTTGACAGCGGGGGAAAAGGAAGTTAGAGCGTGGACTATAAAGAAAGGTTCTAAGGCTCCGCAGGCGGCAGGAGTTATTCATGGAGATTTTGAAAAACATTTTATAAAAGCCAATGTGGTTAATTTTGATGACTTTATTACTATTGGGGGTTGGGGGAAAGCAAAAGAGCTGGGAAAGATGCGGATTGAGGGGAAGGAATATGTGATGCGGGATGGGGATGTGGTGGAGTTTATGATAGGCTCGTGATTTTTGATATTTGCGGTTGGGTTATGATAGAATTTGCCCTATGCCAGAATCAGTTTTGAGCCATAAACTTGAAGCGATGACCGCCGATGCGAAGGCTCTTATTGAGAGCGAAGAATTTTTTAATCGAACAAAGAAACTTCATCGCAACCGGGAAGATAACCAATTCTATAGACTTTGGAGGGAATCCTTTGCGAAGGATTTTTTTGTTGCCGCGGGAGATATTCGTCCGGCTGCCTCTTGGGAGTATGCAATACCTCTTAAAGATTTGAGTCGCAAGACAAATGAGGTTGATGGAAAGTCGTTGGTTGAGATGCGTGTCGATGCGGGTATAGTGATGGATGAGATCGATGGTAATCGGGTTGACGCTGAGTTGTCTGATGGCGGAATAGTAAAGGCCGTCAATGTGTTTCCTGATAGATTCTTGAGCATCAATTTTGCCGAGGAGGAAGGAAATCTATATCCAGTTTTGGTAGTGAAAAAAGACTATCTAGCTGAAGATGGCGAATTTGGAGTGAGGGAGAAGAGAAAAGCCGCGAAGATAGTTAGTATAGTCAAAGAAATGCTGGGAATGGAGGAGCCGGAGAAGAGCGGCACAGAGAAGATAACATGCGGCAACTGCGGTAACTCCTATTTTGTTGAGGCGGCTCACGGCAACATTACAAATTGTCCCTCCTGCGGAGCTTCTAATTAATCTCTTTGGGGTTTTGAAAGAGGACTTGGCTTGAGATCGATTTCAACGACCTGCTTCCAAATGCCTGGTGTTTCTTCTCTTTTGAGAGTCAGCTTGTCTAGGATAAATGAGTGGTCAGGTTTGATGTTTTTAATTTTATCGTTGAGCTCTTGGGTGCTTGATGTGTGGTAATCAAGGGATATGTGTGGATCAAATTTGGGGGCCGTATTTGTGACAAAGGTAGAGAGGTCGGTTTCTACATATCCTTCCATAGTTTGTGTCACTATATCGTGTAAGTTTGCGTACTCTTTGAAGGGTTCCACTTTGGCATATAGAGTAGTTTTGTCCCTTTGACTTCCATGGAAAATTCCTAAACTAGATAGATGGCTGGGGATGGCGGCGGCTTGGATACTTTGGAATCGTGAGATTAAAGTTCCTTCTGAGACGTCTGTCTTTGGAAAGAAGGGATAAGCCAGGCTGATGTGGCAGTCTGGTATTGATAGGTGTTTGGAGGTAAGAGAATACAGGATTTCGTCAAGAATTCTTCGGGTTTCTAGTGAGATCGGATAGGAGATCAAGTATCTTTTGGAGTTCATAATGAGGCCATGATACACTAACTGGGATGGCTGAGAAAATGTTTCCAGGTCAAAATGATGAGGAGAGAGTGCTCTATGTTGTTCATCAACATGCTTTGGGAACTTGGGTGAGAACTAGTCTGGTGGTGGGGATAGTGTTTGCAGTTTGGGTTATCTCCTATTTTGCCAGGAATTTGACTCCCTTGTTTGGTGTTTTGGGATTTGTGGTTGGGGTGGGGGTAGGGGTTGCCGGGATATGGTTTGTCCTTCGAATTGCTGAGTGGAGTCGGGCATATATTACAGACCGTCGGATTGTGAGATTTGACGCAGCCACTCCCTTTAACTGGACGTCTCGCAGTCTTAATTGGGACGACACGCTTAAGGTAAAGACTTTTGCTCCAAATGTGTTTTGGAAACTACTCAAGGTAGGAAAGGTGGTTGTGCATTCCAAGTCCACCATGGTGGGGGTAGCTGAGGCGCCCAAGGGTTGGCTGACTAATGATGACTTAGACATTGATTACGTTTACTATTACCATGACCTGGGAAATTATATTGATAAGATTTTGTATTGTTATAAACATAATCGGGAAGAGCTAGCGGCTATTCGCCCGTTTGTGCCCAAGCCAAAGTGGAAGAGATACTAGTCCGGGGAGATGGAGAAGGAGTTTGTGTAGGGCGATTGAGTTTAGGCTGCACATTTGATATACTTGGGCCTCAAATTATGTCAGATTACGAACTAGTATTGATTTTTTCTCCCAAAACTCTTGAGGCTGCAGACAAAACTGTAGCTGCTTTAGCCAAAGTTGTTACCGGAGCTAAAGGCAAGGTGAATAAACAAGAATCATGGGGAGAAAGAGCCCTTTCTTATCCCATAAAGAAATATACAGAGGGACTGTATTATTTTATAGATATGTCTTTGGAACCCGGCGAACTTTCGCGTTTTGAGAGAAAAGTAAAGATGGATGAAAGTATAATTCGTTATTTATTGGTAAAGAAAGCATAGTATTATAGAAGAGAGATATGTCAACGAGATCACTTAACAAAGTAATGCTTATAGGGAACCTCACTCGTGATCCTGAGTTGCGTTATACGCCTCAAGGAACAGCTGTTTGTACCATGGGTCTGGCAACAAACAGATCATGGACAACTGAATCTGGGGAGAAAAGAGAAGAAACCGAATTTCACCGGATTGTCGCTTGGAATAAATTAGCTGAGCTTTGCTCACAACTATTGTTTAAAGGCAGACGTGTATATGTTGAGGGGCGCCTATCAACAAGAAGCTGGACCGGTCCTGATGGAGTGCAAAGACAAGCCACAGAAGTTGTTATTGACGACATGGTAATTTTGGACAACAAGAGGGCTGACGAGATGGGTGGTCCTGATGTAGGCGCTGCTCCTTCTTCCCCCGAGCCAGTAATTCCAGAAGAAGTTGAGATGGGGGCTGTAGCCAGTGCTCCAGCTGCTTCTTCATCTGCTGGTAAAAAGAAAGCTAAAGGTGCGGCAGATGCTGCTCCCAGCGAAGAAGTTAATCCAGACGACATTCCCTTTTAATTTTTAAGAGCATATGATTCCTAAGAAAAAGAAAACATTGGTAAGATTTCGCAAGTGCGCTTTTTGTGCGACAAAAACGATGCCTGATTACAAAGATTCGGCAACTTTGTCAAAGTATGTCAGCGAAAGAAGTAGGATTTTGTCGGCTGACAAATCTAGTACTTGTTCCAAGCACCAAAGAAGAGTGACGATTGCCATAAAGCGAGCAAGACATTTGGCATTGCTTCCGTTTGTCAGTGGATTATAATTGGCATACTTTGCAGTGACTTTTGATATTGGGCCCTGGGGGCCTTTTTAGGGAGAAGAGGCTTACTGTAAGTTGATATGTTTTTTAAAACAAAAAAAGGTATCTGGGTAGGTCTTTTATCGCTTCTTGTTTTTGTTGCAGGATATAAAATCGGAGCTTCGGGTTTGGGATTGTCTTTGTTTTCCAATAAAGTGATTTTGACTAGGAATGTTCCTGTGGGAAAGGGAGTTAACTTCGATCTTTTTTGGACTGTGTGGGACCGTGTGCATGACCTTTATGTAGATCCTAGTCTGCTTGATCCAGTCAAGATGGTGTATGGAGGCATATCAGGAATGGTGGCAGCGGTGGGAGATCCTTATACCGTTTTCTTACCCCCCAAAGACAACAAGGCGGCCAAGGACGATCTGGGAGGGTCGTTTGAGGGCGTAGGGTTGCAATTGGGATATTCCAAAGACAATCAGCTGATAGTAGCAACTCCAGTTGATGGCTCGCCTGCATCCAAGGCTGGAGTTAAGGCAGGAGACAGGATTTTAAATATTAAAGATACCAGAGCCAACGTAGATCGGGATACCAATGGATTGTCGATTCCTGAGGCGGTTGAGTTAATCCGTGGCCCACGCGGGACTGTGGTAACTCTAAAGCTGGCTCGAGAAGGAGTGGATGCGCCATTTAATGTGGATCTACGCCGAGACACAATTGTAGTTAAGAGTGTCGAGCTTAAGGTGAGAGATGTTGAGGTTAGAGGGAGGAAAACCAAGGTCGCGATTATTGTCCTTAACAAATTCGGTGGGAGGACGAGTGACGAGTGGACAGGGGTGGTTGATAAGATAAAGGAGCTGGAGACAAAAGGAGAGCAAGTGCAGATAGTTTTAGATCTGAGGAATAACCCCGGTGGATATCTTGAAGAATCTGTGTGGATCGCGTCGGAGTTTATTAAATCTGGCGTAATCGTCAAACAGGAAGGCCGCAAAGAGGTGGAGACCAAGACGTTTGAAGTGGTAAGACAAGGTAGACTGTTGAATGAGCCATTGATTGTGGTTACCAATGGTGGTTCAGCTAGTGCTGCTGAGATATTGGCTGGGGCCCTTCGAGATAATGGTCGGGCAAGGATTGTTGGGGAGAAGACTTTTGGTAAGGGGACTGTACAACAGCCCGAGGATCTTCCTGGGGGAGCTGGGATTCGGATAACTGTTGCTAGATGGTTGTTGCCTTCGGGTAAATGGATTGATAAAGCTGGGGTACTGCCAGACGTTGAGGTTAAGAATGACGAGGATCCAGTAGTTGATGAACAGCTGGAGAAGGCTGTAGAATTGTTGACGAGTTAGTTAGTAGGTAGATATGAAGAGGATTGTAATGTCAAAAAAACTGTTTACCTTTTTGGCAGTTGGTATTGTTATTGTGGTTGCCATATTAGGAGGTGCGGTTGGGGAGAAACTGTTTGGATATAAGCTGCTGGATAGGTGGTTTCCGGCAAGAGGTGATAGTGGCATGGTTCAACAAACTAATAAGGTTGTAAATGAGGAGTCGGTGGTTATAGATGCTGTGGACAAGGTTTCTCCTTCTGTGGTTACGATCGGGATCAAAAGGACCCAAAAGCCAGCTGATTTATATGATCCGTTTGATCCTTTTGGGAATTTCTTTGGTAATCCCAGAGGTGGTCAGACTAGTAAGCCAGTGCAGGACATTGGGACAGGGTTTATTCTCTCCAAAGACGGCCTTATTGTCACGAACAAACATGTAGTTTCGGACACAGATGCTACCTACCGGGTGTTTGTGGGTGGGGATAAAGAATATCCAGTGGAGAAGATTTACCGCGATCCGGTTAACGACCTTGCCATACTTAAAGTGAATGCTTCCGGTCTTAAGCCAGTTGAGCTGGGAGATTCTAGTAAATTAAGAGTGGGACAATTCGTGATTGCAATTGGGACCGCATTGGGCGAATTTAGAAATACCGTGACGACGGGTGTGATCTCGGGGTTGGGAAGGGGAATCACTGCTGGGGATCCTTTTGGAGATTCAGAGAGACTGGATAATCTTATTCAAACTGATGCGGCTATTAATCCTGGCAACAGCGGTGGACCGCTGCTTAATAGTGCCGGACAGGTGATTGGGGTGAATGCAGCTGTTGCTTCTGGGGCTCAGAATATTGGGTTTGCTATCCCGATTAACTTAGTCAAAGAATCGATTGACAGCTTTAACAACACAGGACAGTTCAGCCGGCCATTCTTGGGAGTGAAATATAGGGTTATAGATCGAAAGACCGCGATATTAAATGATTTGCCGCAAGGCGCTTTTGTTCAGGAAGTGGTTCCCGGATCTGCCGCTCACAAGGCGGGAATTGCGGAGGGGGATATTTTAATTCGTATAGAGGGAGAGAAGATAGGTGATTCGGCATCAGGACTCTCGCGGCTTATCGCTGCTAAAAAAGTTGGAGATAAGGTAAAGATTGATTTGTGGAGGGATGGACAAGAGAAGACGGTAATAGTGGTTCTGGAGGAAGCACAGTAGCTTTTGAGGCTCTGGTTTGGTAAAATGCGTTTGTTATGAAAGCTAATATTCACCCCCAATATTTTGCCGCGAAGGTCGTGTGTGCATGTGGGAACACTTTTGTGACAGGCTCGACTAAGTCTGAGATTCGTGTTGAGATCTGTGCCGCTTGCCACCCGTTTTTTACCGGCGAGATGAGATTTGTGGATACCCTGGGAAGGGTTGAGAGGTTCCAGCAAAAACAGAAAGCTATCGTGGGTAAGGTCGTCGTTAAGAAGAGCCAGAAGAGGCTTATCAAGAAACAGCAAGAGGCTCAGGCTGAGGCCAATAAACCCAAGTCTATCAAGGAAATGATGGAGAAAGCTCGTAAAGATATAAAGACAACTGCTTAATTTTTTGGGTTAGAATTGATTAAGGTATGGATGAGGCGAGAAAGTATTTGGATGAGGAACTTTTAGTAATTGAGAAGAAGATTGCGGAGGTAAGCGGACTTCTTCTGGATAGTTCTATGGCTTCTATGGCGCAGGAAGAGCTGGAGAGATTGGGGGAGCAGAAGAAAGGGTTGGTTGACGCAATCTATAAATTAGATCACCCAGATGTTATTCCCGATGGAGAAAGTGTTGATAGTGGATATAAGGCTGTGATTGTAGAGGTTAGAGGAGCTGTAGGAGGAGAAGAGGCCAAAATCTGGGCAGGGGATTTACTGCGGATGTATACGAGGTTTGCCAATTTATCAGGATTTAAAGTGACTGACATCGATGAGGGCGTGGTGAGAATAGGAGGCAAAAATATATTTGCTTTGTTGCGCTTTGAGACAGGGGTGCACCGAGTGCAGAGGGTACCTGCCACTGAAGCTCAAGGGAGAATCCATACTTCAACAGCCGCGGTAGTAGTTTTACCAGAGGTGCCGGAGACTGCAGTTAAGATTGGCCCAGATGAGCTGGAGTGGGAGTTTTCAAGAGCTGGTGGTCATGGAGGGCAGAATGTTAACAAAGTAGCGACAGCCGTAAGACTTACACACAAACCCACAGGTATTGTGGTTTCTTGCCGTATGGAGAGATCACAAGAACAAAACCGGAAGATTGCGCTTGATCTGTTGCGTTCGCAGTTATGGGAAATAGAAGAAGAGAAGAAATTGAAATTGGTCAGTGACCAGAGGTCTGTAGTGGGCAGATCCATGAGAGCGGAGAAGATCAGAACATATAATTACCCGCAAAATAGGGTGACAGATCACCGAGTGGGGAAATCGTGGTATAAGCTAGACAAGATATTGGAGGGGGAGATAGGTGACATGTTGTCTGAGGTGGGTGAGAAGTTATCTACAGGAACTGTTTCTGTTGCGCAGGATGTGGAGGAGTAATTTATTTCTTCCTGAGTTTGGATTCAGCCGTAATTACGCCGAATGCTAGTATGGCTGCTCCAATTATGAAGCTAAGACTGATACTCTCTTTAAGCCAAAATACTGATAAGGGTGCTGTCCAGATTGGTAGTAGATAAGTAAAAAGAGCAGATTCGCCTACCTCTATTGATTTTTGTCCCAGATGGTACAGGCTATATGCGAGTGTTCCTGAGAGAAGTGCCATATATATTACCCCGGCGTGGGTTTGCAGGCTCGCTGATGCAATTGTTGTCACAATTTTTTGTGGTGAGTGGAAAGCTAAGGCGATGGGGATGATGGTTAGAAAACCGATTATAAATGAGATGTGGGTAAGACTAGTGGGGGTCATGGAGGTGCGTAGAATTTTCTTAGCGAGGACAGCTGTAATTACACCTACGAGGTTGGAGAGGATAACTAGTAGATTTCCGACGACCGATTCGGATGAGCCTAAAGTCTTTGGACTTATGAATGGTTCAACAACCATAATGAGAGTGCCCACAAAGGCGATAGCTATGCCCACTTTTTCTCTTTTGGTGACGTGTTCGCGCAGAAAAGCCACTCCGGCTGCGGCTACCATTATTGGAGAGATGGCTCCTAGGACAGATCCGGAGAGTGAAGAAGTTTTGTCAAATCCCCAAAAGAGGAGGGTCAGAGATACGGTTGAGGTGAGAAATCCATAAATTAAAATGTCCATTCGCTTGCGAAGATCTTTCGGAAAATGGATTTTTCCTCGTGATATGAAGAGTGTTCCAACCAAAGCACTTAGGAAAAAGCGATAAGTGAGAAATATCCACGGATCAATCTCTCTTAGAGTAAATTTGATGATTGGTCCTGCTATGCCCCAGATGATGGAAACAATTAGAAGTATGATGTAGGCTTTAACTCGAGAGGGCATGTGACTACTTTAGAGGGTTGGGCCTTTGTGGTTCAAGCGGAATTTGACCATCTGCTAAAGATGCCTGTTGAAAGGAGCCTTTCGGATTTATCTTTAAGAGCGAGCTCCCCGTATTCAAGCCGACCACCCAGGTCTCGCGTTATATCATCAAGAGTGTTTCCCAATGTGATGGCTGAGGAGGAGATGGCATAGGCGTTGGCCACAACAAATAGCGGATTTGAGGAAAACATAGATTTGACCTGTTCTAATAGTTGAGGGAAGGACTCGTTAAATTTCCATACCTCGCCTTTGGGGCCGTGTCCGAAAGATGGGGGATCTATGAGAAAACCATCGTATTTGTTGCCTCTCCTGACTTCTCTTTGAGCGAATTTCAAACAGTCATCTTCTATCCAGCGGATAGGTTTGTCGGCGAGATTTGACAGGTTTTGATTTTCACGGGCCCACCCGATGGTTGAGTAGGAAGAGTCAACATGAGTGACCTTGGCACCGGCTGAGACGGCCATCAGAGATGCCGCGCCGGTATAGCCGAAGAGATTAAGGATATTAACTTCTCTTTTTTGTGTTTCCTGGCTGATCTTTTCATAAATCCAGTCCCAGTGGGTCGATTGTTCGGGAAATATTCCAGAGTGCTTAAAGGGGGTTAGTTTGCATAGGAACTTTAGGTGTTTATATGAGACCTCCCATTTGTCTGGGAAATCAGGGGTTTTCTCCCAATGAGTTTTCTCACCTACTATCTTGAAAGTTGCACCAGCCTTATCCCATTCGGTTTGGGGTAGGGATTTTTTCCAAATAATCTGAGGGTCGGGTCGACGAAGGATGTACCTGCCGAATCTCTCCAATCTCTCCTGGCCTCCGGTATCCAGTAGTTCATAATCCTCCCAATTAGTAGGATGAATTAAATTAATCATTTTTTAATTCTTCCTTGAGTTCTTTGATTAAATTGTCGGTACCAATTAACCTAGAGGATTTCGAACTTAAATTTTTGAGGTTTATGATTTTTTTCTCTACTTCTTCGGGCCCTATTATGATGGCATAGGGGACGCCTTTTTTGTCCGCATACCTGAGTTGTTTATCAAGTTTTTCTGAGGAATCCAGATAGAGCTCAGTTGGAACACCTGCCTTACGCAGCTTGGTTGCCAGTTCGAGCGATTTTTTTGCTAGCTCTTTGGAAAAGGTAGTTACCAAGACCTTTGTAGGAGTGGGTGGAAGATCGGGCCAGAGGTTTAAGTCCTTGATAACATCGCAAATTCGATCAAGTCCGAAGGTGGTTCCAACGGCTGGTAGATCTGGTCCACCCAAGGAACCTATGAGATTATCGTATCTGCCACCTCCGGTTATAGAACCGATTTTGGGCTGGGTGACAACTGTTTCAAATATTGCACCAGTATAGTAGTCCAAACCTCTCGCGAGAGTGGGGTCGAATGTGATGTTTTGGGCTCCCAGTCTCTGGGCTTCTTCTATGACTCGTTTCAATTCGGTGTTAGGGGAGGCATTTTTTATCGCCGCAAAAAGAGCATTAATTTGTTCCCGGGTGAGCGATTTTTTTGCTAGTTCTAGGTCAATTTCCTCCTGGGTTTTCTTGTCTAGTTTGTCAATTGATTGGATCACACTTGTTGCCAGCTCCTTACTTATACCAGCCTTATCGATGAGTCCAAACAATACCTCTCGAGAATTCACTCTAATGGTGAAGCTTTCAAATCTAAGTTCACGCAGGACATCTGAAATTATTGAAATGATCTCAGCGTCAGCCCCTAGTGACATTGTTCCCACTGTGTCAATATCGCATTGGTATATTTCTCTATATCTACCTTTTTGGGGGTTGTCGGCACGAAACACAGGCTGAATTTGATAGCGTTTAAATGGCTTTGGCAAGTCAGGATATGAGGCTGCCACACGAGCCAAAGGGACTGTAAGATCGTACTTCATGCCTACTTCACGCTCTCCGTTGTCTTTAAACAGATACATGAGTTTTTCTGCTTCCTCTCCGTATTTGCCCAGAAGAATTTGGGCGTATTCCAAAGTAGGGGTTTGCAGCTCACTGAATCCATACGACTCGAACACCTTTTTCAAGGTGCTAATTACCTTATTCCTTATGGCCATGTCTTCAGGGAGAAAGTCTCTGAACCCTTTGAGTGTTTGTGCTTTTTGCATAGGTTTATGATAACAAAAAAGGAACCAGTTACGGTTCCTGCCTTTATTATCGTTTTTCCTCTATTTTTACGGTTGAGGTTCCGGCTGAGATTTCTCTAGCTTCGCACCAAGTTTAGCTTGGATTTCCGCCGCGTGACTGACGGTAATAACGAATTTATTGAGGTTAGTTTACAAGACTATAGGACTTTTGTCAACTGGACAACTGCTTTTTGATTTGCGTCAATTCTTTCTCACTGGGTCTTGTTGTTTCTAGTGAATCTTCTGCTTTATATCTAGGAATTACATGGAAATGGATGTGGCCAACATGGTTGTTGTTGGGGTGGTCTTCCAGCAGGTACAAATTATTATTAACTCTTAAGACGTAAGCCTTCGCTTGTAGCCTTTTTTGCAGCTTCTCTCCATACGCTATGGCTGCTTGAAGAAGCATTGCTAGGATCTTCTTCGGTATTTCGGTGAGAGTTGAGTAGTGTGCTGTGGGGATAACCATGAGATGCCCAAGATTTTGGGGCATTTGAGTTAATACAACAAAAAGCTCCGTTTGCCTCTTAATTATTCTATATTCTTCACCTGGATTGCTTTGTGCCATGCAGAAGACACAATTGAGTTCTTGTTTTGGTTTCATAGATCGAGTCTGGTCAGACAAGTATTTAGCATTTTATTGATTAGCTCAAGGTCTGCCCGAGTGATAGAGAATATCATATTTTCCATTGCCATGATGGTTAACAATTGAGAGCAGTAGGGGTTTGGTCTTATGAATAATCCCTTATCTCCGACGGAGTATTTGATGGCTAATTCCAGGGCCTCATTGTCTTTATAGCCTTGGTTTTTGACAAAGCTGAGTATGCGGCTTTTTCCAGGACCGTCTTCAACTTTAGTTCTTTTTCTAAATCCTTTAGCGAGTGCTTGGTTTAATAAATCCTGGATTGTTAGGCTAGATCCTTGAGCAATTTGAGAGTAAACGAAATGTGCAGCAAGTTCCAGATTTGTATCGGTTGGAGATAGTGATCTTATCAGCTGCATTATTTCTCTGTCGTCTCTGACCTGGTTTGCAGGTGATATTTTTCCAGACTTTCCCAGGAAACCATTCAGGTCGAGTTTTTCGAATGCATCTACTTTTTGAGGTAAATATTTAAATAAATCGGTCAGCTCTGGTGTTGTTTGAGTTACCGACCCCTGTTTTTGAGTGAGGGTCTTTTCGAGCTTTGCTGCCCTGAGTAAAAGATCTCCTCTTGTCTGAGAGCATTTTACAAGTAGGTTCACAAAGGATTTATTGTCTTTGAAATCATAAAAAGAAGTGGACAAATTGAGGTTTGAGAGATCGGGAATGGTTAATGGTTGGGTGAGAACCATTACCTTTAGAGCCTTGGCCAATTTTTCTTTGGGTGGCGCAAGGTTTTCAAACTCCGATAGAAGCTGGGTGAGTGTTAGTGACTCGCCGCGACTTCCACTGGCTATCTTGCCCTCAAAGCCAATACCTGTCCCTGGTGTTTGGTAGGCCGAGTTGAAGGTGTGCTTATCTATGGTTTGTGTGGCATCTGTAGTTCCTTGATCGCTATCAACGAAGACGATGGTAGCAGGCCTCTCGCTAAAACGCGAAAGAGTCACAGTCATTTTGCCTGAAGCTGTCAGAGCCCCTGCTTTTTGGAGGATGCGTAGACCCTGGTCCGTTTGAGCGAAGGCAAATCCGGTCCCGGCCCAGATGTTGGCTATATCTGATATGGTTTTCTCATGTTCTCGGGAGAGCGTTGCTTCTGATTTGATATCTATGTCAAATCCGGCCGCTTTGAAAAGAGGGTTTATTTTGTTGACAATGGGGGCGAAGATGTCGAGTCCGCTTTCGTCAAGTAGTTTGATTGCTTCTCCCAGCCGATTATCTTCGATTATGCGCGATCTATAAGAGGTGACTATTGTCTCAGGAGAGATGTCTCCTGCTGCGGCTTTTTTGGCGGCCTCAAAGGGAGTGACGTTTAATAACTCGCTTAGTTTAAGTAAGGCGCCAGCAGGTCTGGGGCCGGTGTTGTTGTTGATCATAATTAGAGGTTCTTTTGACTCACTTGCTGACCTAGTTAGATCTGCAACCGCCAAGAGGAGCAGGTGACCTGCGTGAGGTTCCTTGCCAAGAGTGGTACCACTACTTACGAGAATTGGTCCCGGTGTGTGGTCAGCGAGTTTTATGGATTCTGGTTGGGGTAAAGTGTTAGGAATAAAGGCTCCCATTACTTTGGGGACGTCTTTGTTGACCATGCTGCCGTATAGCCTTACTGTAACTTTGGCGTTTTTGGCCCTTTTGTCCAGAATCGCTTCAGTTGAGGCGAATTTGAGATTGACGCCCTGTGAATGAACTCTCCTAACTGCTTCCTCATACAAGCTAACGGAGTGAGATATTTTTGTTACGGCAAGGGCTTGTCGGTATTCGTCCCAAATAACCTCGTCAAGCATATGGACGTAGCAGATAAGCATCGCTTCTATCGTAGTAGGAGCATGGTTTAGGACCAGATCCCCCAGTGTTCCAATGGGCAAGGGGGTGAATACTAATCTGGGATTAATTTTGGAGTTAGTTTGTACTAGTTGGAACTTTTTAACTCTGACGTCTGATTTGTCCTCAATCGAAGCCCCGTTTTGTAGATTTTGTGAGATACATACAACAGTTTCTCCCCATCCTCTGGCCCATTTTTCCGAGGCCTCGGGGTTTACTAGAAGAGCTTGGAATACAGATTCAGTAAGCCTTTCTATATTGGGAAGTGGCGAGTCGATGCGCAGATAGAGAGCCAGACGTCTTGGTTGGTCCCTGCGTTCTTTTTTGTCCTCCCAGATTTGAGCAAGGAGGGTCTCTTTATGAGTGGTAGGTATTTTTTCTAACATGTTTGAACAATAAAAAAACTCGCTTTTTAGCGAGTTGTGGTTGCTTTTGACTTTATTTATCCTTCGGGTTACCCAACAGCACCAAACTCGCTAATTATGGCGAGATATTGGAACCACTTGGTAAACATTAGGGATTTGCTTGTCATTTTGAAGGGATTATAGAAGAGAAGATGAAACTCTGTCAACTGGGTTTAGTAGGAGTGGGAGATTTTGTGGGTTTGGGAGAAGGGGTAGTTGTTATGGTTGTGGATGGGGTGGGGGCGGAAGTGTTTCCGGGGAAGGAGAGAATGATTTTGGCATCTATGGAGTTGTTGTCGGTAAGTTTGCCCACTACAATGATGCGGTTTTGTATTTCAAGATCGGTAAGTTTGAGATCCGTATTCTTGGCATTTAAAAGCTTTATTGATTTGTTAGTTTTGATGTTTATTTTCCATTCGCCACGATGATTGCTCTCAAGGATGATAGTATTGCTATCGATTTTGGTGATTTGGCCACTTATTATCTCTACTTTGCTAGGAGTAGGTTTGGGAGTGACTATGAATCTTTTGCCATCAAGAACTTTGTTGGTTGCATCCAGGCTTCCCATGGCGATCACATAGTCACCGATTGCGATATCTTCCGGTTTGATTGTTTGTCGAGTGGCGCCGGTTTGTCTAAATGTCTTAGCTGAGTCGTTTATGGCTACTTGTCGCAGACCATCCTTGGTATTAAGGGTGAGTGTCTTGCCGGTTTTATCGGTTACTTCTCCTACGAATGCGGTTGGACGAAGGACTGGTTTTAGGGATTGGACCTTTTCTTTGATTTTGTCGCCGATGCTCTCGGTTGGTGTGGGTGTGGCCTCGTTTACTGCGATGACTTTGGTGGTAAGACCTATGATAAACCAATAGCCTAGCAGAATGGCCAAAGCGATCTTTGCCGCTAGGCGCGTAATTTGGTTTATGTGTAGAGTCGTTGAATCTGGGTGTTTCATATCTCGGCGGTGGTATAGACGAGAGTCAATTCGAAGGTAGCTTCATTTCCATTTTCGTCAAAGGCAAAGACCCGAACTCGGTTCTCGCCACCTATTAGGGTAATCTCTTGGCTGAAGTTGCCATTCGCGTCAGACAGAAGGGTCGACTCGTTTTGCTCATCAGCTATGACCACAGCTGTTTTTGGTGAAGTTCTCCCTGTTAGGGTGACCTTCTCTGTATTTATTAGGTCGTTATTTTTAGGTTCGAAGATCTCAAGTGAGATTTTGGAGGAGTTTGTAGCTGATCCAGTTGGGGTGGGTGTAAGCTTCTGGGCAAGAGACGGAGAGGGTATGGGGAGGGCTTCCAGAGCAGTTCTGGCTTTCCATATACCAAAAGTGATTATGAATCCAAGGCTGACTCCAAGGACGACCGCAAAGATGACTTCTTTCTTCATGTGCGGCAAAATTTTATCCTACCCCCAGAGAAAGTCAAGGAACTGGAAGTTGTGGGGGTTGATTGGCAAGTTTTTGGTGTGATAATGTTGGACCACTTATGGAGATAATCTGGTTGGGGCATTCCAGCTTTAGACTAAAGGGCAAAGAAGTCAGTGTAATTACTGACCCATACAAAGCGACTGTTGGGATGAAGTTTCCCAAAACCGAAGCCGAAGTTGTCACGATTTCACATCAGCATGACGATCACAATAATGTAGAAGGGGTTGGAGGTTCTCCGTTTATTATCGATTCTCCAGGAGAGTACGAAGTGCGGGGAGCTTCAGTATTTGGTACAGCAACATTTCATGACGATACAAATGGAACGCAAAGAGGTAAGAATACGACTTTTGTCATTGAGATAGATGAGATTAAGGTTTGTCATCTGGGAGATCTGGGTCACAAGTTAACGGAGGCTCAAGTGGAGGAAATTAATTCCGTGGATATATTGCTTGTTCCTGTGGGTGGGGGTTTTACCATAGGCCCCAAAGAGGCTGCTGAAGTGGTGGCTCAACTTGAGCCAAAAATTGTGATTCCCATGCATTTTAATATGCCGGAGCTATCTCAGGAAACCTTTGGTAAATTATCAGGAGTGGAGGAATTTCTTAAAGAGATGGGAGTGGAGAAAATTGTGGCTCCAAAATTGGTAATGACAAAGGATAAGATTCCTGGTGAACTACAGGTAGTAGTATTGGAGAGAAAGTGAGGACACGTGATAGGGAAGGGTAAGATACCACCGCACTCGCTTGAGGCTGAAGGCTCTGTTGTGGGAGCAATCCTCATAGACAGGAATGCCATTGTATCGGTGGCAGAGTTCCTACGGCCTGAACATTTTTATAAAGATGCGCATCGGTTTATTTACGAAGCGATGCTTTCGTTGTTTGAGAATAGAGAACCAATTGATGTTTTGACGGTGTCGGAAAAACTTAAGGAGAGGAAAGTATTAACCAAAGTTGGCGGATCGACGTATTTGACTGAGTTGGTTAACTCTGTTCCCACAGCCGCGAATATTGAGTCGTATGCGACGTTGGTTAAAAACTTATCGACTCGAAGATCTTTGATTGAGGCAGCCGGACGTATTGCGGAGATGAGTTTTGACGAGGGAAGGACAGCCGATGAGTCATTAGATAAGGCTGAACAGGAGGTGTTTTCTTTGTCGCAAAGGCATCTGAGGCAAGTGTTTATACCCGTGAAACAGGCTTTGGCTGAATCTTTTGATCGCTTGGATGAGCTACACAAATCAGCGGGTGGCTTAAGGGGTGTATCGACTGGAATTAAAGATTTGGATGATTGTCTTGCCGGAATGCAAGATTCGAACTTACTCATTATTGCCTCTCGACCTGGAGGAGGTAAAACTTCACTGGCTTTAAACATTGCCCAGCACGTGGCTGTGAAGGAAAAGCTACCAGTAGGCTTTTTCTCTCTTGAGATGAGTCGGGAAGAGTTGGTTGATAGGCTTTTGGTATCCCAAGCTGATATCGATGCATGGAAGCTTAAGACCGGCAGGCTGGATGAGAAAGATTTTGGGGTGCTGTCTGATGCGATGGGAGAGCTAGCTGAGGCCCCTCTTTATATCGACGATACCCCAGGCCAATCTATATTGGAGATGAGGACCAAAGCCCGGAGATTGATGGCAGAGGTGGGATTGCGTTTGGTGGTGGTGGATTACTTGCAACTTGCTCGTGCTTCAAAGAATTACGATAACCGAGTTCAAGAAGTTGCTGAGATTAGCCAGGGTCTTAAGAACCTGGCACGTGAACTTAAACTCCCAGTGCTTGCTCTTTCACAGCTGTCGCGTGCAGTTGAGCAAAGAGGAACTCGCATACCGCAACTGGCTGACCTGCGTGAATCTGGATCTATAGAGCAGGATGCTGACGTGGTGATGTTTATCTACCGCGAGGACGAGGAAGACATGTCAAATGTTTCACTTGGCATTGCCAAACATCGTAACGGTCCACTTAAGACACTCAAGCTAAGGTTTGTGGGCAATAGGATTAAGTTTTATCCCACAGAGACAAGAAGAGGAGAACCAGGAGATTAATAAGAGTTTACCTATATTTATCGAAATGTTCTTTATAGGCGTTTAAAGTGAAATTGAAGCCTGTGTGTAGAGGCTGAGGTAGATTGTCTAGACTAAACCAGCCTATTTCCACAATTTTTTCGGGTTCGTTGTTTTTAACTTCTTTTGGGTTGACCTTAATTACGAAAGGGATGGAGATCCAATGGGTTTTCTTTCCCTCGTGTTGTCGAAAGAGCGAATGTGCAGGTAAATGTTCTTCAATCTCACCCTTGCAGCCATATTCTTCCATCACTTCCTTTAGAACATTTTCTTCGGGTGTCATGCCAAATTCCAATTTGCCGGAACCTGAATCCCATCTGCCGTGTTCATCTCGACAATTTTCACTTCTTTTATGTAGTAAAAAAAGGCCATTGCCGTTGTGACAATAGAAAGGTGTGGTTATTCCTATGTAATCAATACCTGGTTTCATATCCAGTCTAGATTGGTGCCGGAGGACGGACTCGAACCGTCATGGGCTTTAAGGCCCACAGGTTTTTGAGACCTGCGTGTCTACCATTCCACCACCCCGGCTAGTTATAGCTCGAGAAGCACAAAAATTATATCATCTTACGCATGGGTAGATATTTATTCGTTTGTTTTGTTTTATTTGTGGTTTTGGCTTTTATACCTAAGGATGTCGTTGCAGCCGAGGCAAACTATGTGACGTTTATATCGATAGTTAGGGGTAGAGAATTTTGGAGGGCGGGTAAGGATCTGTTTTATTTGACCGAGCAGAAAAAGATAATAAATGGTAACAAAGTTAGAAATACCTGGCTGGTTCAGTTTGACGCGCTTTTGGACTCCCAATTGGTCGATGAGATTAAGGATGATTTGCCTGGCAACGAGAAGGGTTTGTTTTTAGAAGTGAGTCGCAAGCTCGCCTTGAAGGCGTATGTCAATTACGATTGGAACAGTGAGAAGTGGGAGAGAGCAGATAAAGTTTTCCTTTCTGGTTATGGCCTCCTAGATAGAAAGAAACTTATAGATACAGCGTTTGAAGAGTTTAAATCCAAATTTGGATCGTATCCTTTGACAGTAGGGGCTTGGCATATTGATGGGTGGTCCCTGGAGTACATGAAAGACAAGTATGGGATTGAAGCGGTTTTGGGGTTGGCTGACCAGTATTCAACCGACGGGTATCAAGAATGGGGTCAATATATAGGGGAACCATATTATCCGAGCAAAGAAGATGTCCTTGAACCGGCATTTAATAAGGACGACAAGATAGGTGTGGTTAAGTTGCAATGGGCTGCTCGTGAGCCATTGCTGTCTTATGGTTTAGTGGGGCACTCTTCTAATTACAGCGTTCAGGTCAATGACTACTTTAGATACCACAAATTAGGAGTTGGTTATTTCTCTAAGCTACTCAATGTTTATACAAAGGATATTCAGGGTTCTTTGGGACAGGTTACCTTGGGTTTGGAAGTGGCGGAGTTGGAAAGAGGTTATCTATCAGGATTAGTTGATCAGTTAAAGACAGTAGTTGCAGCCGGGGTTAAATCTTTGACGGCAAGCGAATTCGCGCGTGCTTATAAAGGTGCATATCCCGAAGTCTCGCCGTCCATGTTTGTTAGATCAACAGACGATAAGGGGAAAGAGCTGACTTGGTTCCAGTCTCCCTGGTATCGAGCCGGGGTTCTTAATGACCATGGCAAGAGGAGGCTTATAGATTTGCGTTTTTATCACTCTAGTGCTTTTCGTGACAATGATCAGCTATTGCCGGACAAGAGACAAAATTTATATCGGGTAATTCCGGCTGTCATTGACGATTTGGTTTTGGGTAATGGCATAGATCTGACGGATGAGATGAGTTTTCAACCGCAAAAGATAGAGTCTAAATCTGCGATCCCATCCAATTTGTTTTTGGGATTCAACGTAAAAGTGCAGGATGCTGGAGGTGTTATTTCCTTGCGCCCTTATCCGGTTCAAGAACACAGAGAGGGTTGGGAGTGGTCCTTGTATGGCCAAATTAAGATCTGGGACAGATTGAAGCAGATTTTGGGAGGGCTAGTGCCAGATTTTAGGATGAGCAAAATTGAGGGATCTTGGGTTTTGGGAGTAAGGACGGGTTCTCAAACTCTTTGGGGAGTGAGGCTACATAAATTCAAGATAGGAAACTTGAATTATGAATATCCAGTTCTTGATTCATTTTTGAATTTGGATAAGGTTCGACATCCAGACATTTCACTTTGGGGACGTCAGGAAGACCAACTTTCTCGGTTTGGGGATCAAGGAAAGGTATATAGCAAAGGAGTGAATTATGGAGCGGACGAGATTACCCAAGAGTTAACCCGCAAGAAGTTGTTTGAGAATAGTTTTTACGTCGTGACTGCCGAATAGATTTAGGATAGAATTTGTGGCTATGGATTCATCATCCCTGGCGAAAACTGCTCTTGATGCGCTTGAGCTGTCTAAGGTCGATTATGGAGATATCAAAGTAGGCCACTATTTTCAGGAACATGTGGCGACTAAAGATGGAGTGGTTGAGGCAATGGAGAGTCATGAGTCGACGGGTTTTGGGATCAGGGTTGTCAAAGATGGTAGATGGGGATTTGCAGCAAGTTGTGATCTTACCCCAGATGGAGTTAACCGTACCGTTAAAAAGGCGGTTGAATTGGCTCGGGCAAGCGCTAAGGCTCCGGGAGATAAAGTGGAGTTAACTCAGGAGAAAGTGATAAAAGCAGAATATTCGACGCCTTTTGTTGAGGATCCCTTTGATATTTCGATGGACGAGAAAGTCAATTTATTATTGGCTGCTGACGAAGCCCAGAGAAGCGTCAAAGACTTGCGGATTTCGCAGGCCTACTACACTGGGTGGAAGCAGGAGAAATTGTTCGCTTCAACCGAGAGAACTTGGATATCTCAAAAACTCGTTGAATGTGGGGGTGGAATTGAAGCGACTGCAACCAATAGTACAGACGTTCAAAGCAGATCATTTCCTAACTCCTTTAGAGGCCAGTTTGTAACTGGGGGATTTGAGAATGTGAGAAAGATGGGATTGGTGGAGAATTCGCAGCGAATTGCCGAGGAGGCTGTTGCACTCTTGTCGGCCGAGGAGTGTCCGACAGGAGATCTTGATATCATTCTTGATGGTAATCAGCTGGCTTTGCAGATTCACGAGAGTTGCGGTCATGCAACCGAAGGAGACCGTGCTTTAGGTTGGGAAGCTTCATATGCCGGAACTACCTTTTTGACTCCAGACAAGCTGGGTACCTTTAAATACGGATCAGATATCGTTAATTTGACAGCCGATGCTACAGTTCCTTTGGGTTTGGGTACCTTTGGTTATGACGACGAAGGAGTGGCTGCCTCGCGGAAATATCTAATTAGAAATGGGACTTTCGTCGATTATCAAACTTCCAGAGAAGTGGCTAGCATTTTGTCTCGGACTGTTGCTAATTACAATCATAGTAGTGGCGGAACGGTTAGATCAGATGGATGGTCTCATCTTCCAATGATTCGCATGACGAATATTAACCTTGAGCCAGGAGGTGAGGATGGGACAGGTAAAGATTGGGATTTGGAGGAGTTAATTGGAGACACAAAAAATGGAATTTTTTTCTCGACCAACAAGAGTTGGAGTATTGATGACCGAAGGTTGAATTTCCAGTTTGGTACTGAAATTGCGTGGGAAATTAAAGATGGCAAACTAGGACGGATGCTCAAAAACCCTACCTATACTGGTATGACACCTAAGTTTTGGAATAGCTGCGATGCCATTTGCGGGAGAAAACATTGGGTGGTGTGGGGCACACCCAATTGCGGTAAGGGGCAGCCTTCGCAGTTGGCGCATACCGGACATGGTGCGTCTCCTTCTAGGTTTCGTAAAGTTAAAGTCGGAGTACTTAAGAAGTAAATATGATTGGTGAAAGCAAACTAAAAAAATTGACAGAATTAGGACTCTCTCATGCTCGTAAATTGGGAGCCGATGAAGTAGAAATACTAATTTCTGCAGGGGAGGAAGAATTGACTAGATTTGCAAACAACACGATTCATCAAAACGTCTCCCGCGAAGATGCAGGAATTACTGTGAGGTTTATAAAGGACAAGAAGATTGGAGTAGCAACAGGCAATGGTATTGACGAGAAAATTATGGAAAGAGTGGCCGCGATGGCTTGTAAGCTTTGCGGGCTTCAGCGGAAAGACCCCAGTTTTGTGAGTTTGCCTGCAGAGGCTAAATATGAACCGGTTGCCGATTTCTATGACGGAGTTAAACACTTAGGATCTTCCTTGCGGGCGCAAGCGGTTGTGCAGATAATTACCAAAGCTCGATCAGGATATTTGAGTGCAAGTGGAGCGTTTTGTGAAAGCACAGGAGAGTTTGCCGTGGGTAACTCTCATGGGATTTGGGGATATCAGAGAAACAAGAGCGCGTCATTATCGACGATTTTTAAGGGCGAGAAGGGAACAGGGTTTGCTAATCAATGCACGAAAGGTGGCAGTGAAATAGATGTTGAGAAGGTAGCGAAAACTGCTTTTGAGAAAGCAACTACAGGAGACGTTGTTGATGTTCCTGCTGGTGAATATGAAGTGATTTTAGAGCCTCCAGCAGTTGCTGAGTTGCTTGATTTTTTTGCTATGTATGGGCCTAATGCGAGAATTTATCATGAGGACGTCTCGTTTTATCAAGGGAGTTTGGGGAAGAAGGTCTTTGACGCGAAGCTTACTGTTTTTGACGATCCTACAAACAAGTTAGGTTACCCGATGGCTTTTGACTATGAGGGAGCTGCTAAACACAGATTGACTTTGGTTGACAAAGGAGTGCTTACGGCAGTTGCTTACGATTCTTATCTGGCTCATAAATACGGCAAAGAAAATACTGGGAATGCTCTTCCAGCTCCCAATGTCTGGGGCCCTATTCCACTTCATTTATCCATAGCTCCTGGGGAAGTTAGTCTTCCTGCCATGATAAAGGGAGTTAAAAGAGGGTTATTGGTGACCAGATTTTGGTACACCAGGATTATTGCTCACAAACAGTTGCTTTTGACGGGAATGACACGGGATGGAACCTTTTTGATTGAGGATGGTAAAATCGTTGGACGTGCGAGGAATCTTCGA
>OBEQ010732644.1_pt1 | contig 22537 bp, 19 predicted proteins | sample 1670901 | NCBI WGS metagenome assembly OBEQ01 (sample SAMEA104232315, study PRJEB22302) | groundwater metagenome | biome: forest; feature: aquifer; material: groundwater | place: USA | collected 2011-08-07 | depth 5.4 m
CCGACGGGCGGGCCGAATAGGAGCATGAGAGCGCCGTCGACCGCGGGCCCTAGCAGGACCCCCAACTGGCGCGACGTCGCGCCTAGCCTGACCGCGCTCTGGAGATGCTCGGAGCCGACGATGTCGTGGATGATGAGCTGCCCGCCGGGCCCCCACAGGACCCCGGCCATTCCATGCACTACCAGAAGGACCACGGCGTGCCAGATCTGAATGGTGTTCGTAAAAAACAACAGTCCCCAGGCGAGCGACACGCCCATGTACATGAGCTGCGCGGTCTGGATGAGCCGCCGGCAATCGAAGCGGTCCGCCAGCGCGCCGATATGAATCATCGGCGCAAAGGCGGTATACATTTCTACCACGACATCGCGGCCTTGAAAGCCCACTGGGTTGGTAACTTTGTAGCCATCGATGTCGATGCGCACTAAAGCGCTATTAACTAACCGGACTTCCACGTCTTTACCACCCAGTTCCCAAGCTAGTTGTTGGCGGGCCTTGAGCTCGGCGCGCTGCTGGACCAGTTCGATAATTCGGGCCATCTCTTCAATATTCAACTCTTTACTAGGATTTTTACGGGTAAAGCGAACTACCGAGGTAGTGCCTTTAACCAGTTCGCCGGCGATGCCAATTATGGCACTGCGCACGCTGACCCCGGCCTGTTGCTCGGCGGCTCCCAGCGCTTGGTCGCAATTGGCCACTACCGCGGCGATGTCGGCAATCGCCCCGGCCTGCATATCAGACAGCTCTTGATGCGCCCGCCCCACACCGATAATTTCTATTTCGTTGCCCACTACCCGGCCAATTAAGGCCTTAATAAATTCGGTGCCCACGTCCAAGGCCACCAAGTACTGCCCCACTGGGGTGCCTTTTTTACTGGGCCTGGGAACGTTGGGAATTTTAGACTTCAGCGACTTGAAGCGATCAAGCATTATCAGATTGATTATAGCATGCCACCTCTCTTGTAAGCTTACTGTAAAACTGCCTTTATGCGGCGGACTCCGGCTGAACTAGATTCTTCTTTGACGATTTTGAATTTTCTGCCGCCTTCGCCAATTGCGCCGGTATGCTCTACGTGCGGGCCGCCGCAAATTTCTCGGCTAAAGGGCTTGGCGGGATCGCCAATTGTATAGACTTTGACTTTATCGCCGTATTTGTCACCAAACGCGCCCGACGCGCCCTTGGCAAAAGCTTCGTCGGTTGGCTCTTCTTTCCGGGTTACCGGCAAATCCTCGGCGATTTTGGCATTCACGATATCCTCTACTTGTTTGATTTGCTCTGGCGTCATTTTTTCGGGGTGGCTAAAATCAAATCGGGTGCGCTCGGCGGTAATGTTACTGCCGCGCTGCACCACGTGATCGCCCAAAACATTTTTTAGAGCCTGATACATCAAGTGCGTGGTGGTGTGTAGTTTAACTACCTCTTCGGACTGGTCGGCCAGGCCGCCTTTAAACATTCCTTGAGCAGCCGTTTGGCTGCGCTGCCGCTGCTCGTTCATTAGTTGGTCAAATTGTTTTTGCCAATTGCTTCCTACCTCCACTCCCTGGGTAAAAGCTTCTTCTAAGCTTAGCTCAGTTGGAAAGCCGTAAGTATCATAAAGCTTAAAAACATCCTGGCCACTCAATGATTTTTTAGCCTTGGCCAGTTTTTCAAATTCCCTCAAGCCATGCCGCAGTGTTTGACGGAAAATCTGTTCTTCCTTCTTAAACGATTCAATCACTGAAGTTTGGCTTTTTTCGACCTCCGGAAAATCGTCTTTATAAATATCAACCACAATTTTTGCAACTTTTTCGCATAAATCTTGCTCTATACCAAGCTCGAAGGCATATCGAATCGCGCGGCGCAGCAACCGTCGCAGTACATAACCCTGAGTTTTGTTACTCGGTGTAACACCGTCGACGGCTAGCCAAACTGCCGCTCGCAAATGGTCGGCAATTACTCTCATGCTAGCTTGATGCTGCTCATACTTTTTGCCCGAAATTTTTTCCAAGCCTTCAATAACTGGCTTTAGCAGGCTGACTTGAAAAACATCGGGGCTATCGGTGGCCGCGGCGGCAATACGTTCCAGACCACCGCCAAAATCTACATTGGGCGCCGGCAACGGCTCAAAGCCCCTAGCTGTCTTTTTGTAAGCCATAAACACACTGTTGCCAATTTCTAAAAAGCGGCCGCAGTCGCAGTTGGGGTGGCAGTGCTGGCCCCACTTTTCATCATGCGGGGTGCCAAAATCATAGAATATTTCACTATCCGGGCCGCCAGGTTCCCCTTCAGGCATATTTGTAGGAACGCCTGCTCGGCTCCACCAGTTTTTGCTGGCATCATAATAAAAAATACGTTCGCCAGCCTTCATGCGCCGGGCATAACCATCGGCTTCGCTGCCAATTTCGGCTTCTTCAGCCTCAATACCTTCCTGCTTGAATAAATTTTTCAAAATCTTGGCAGACTCAGTGTCTTTTGGTACACCTGTAGCCTTATCGCCAATAAAACAAGTCACGTATAACTTTTGGGGATTAAGACCGACTGTCTTAGTCAAAAATTCCCAAACCCAGGGCAATTGTTCTTCTTTGTAATAATCACCGAGACTCCAATTGCCAAGCATCTCAAAAAAAGTCGTGTGGCGATTGTTGCCGACCTCGTCCATATCTTCGGCCCGAAAACAGGTCTGGCTATCTACCAAGCGGCTGCCAGCCGGATGCTTTTCGCCCAACAAATACTGCACTAACGGCTGCATACCGTTGCCGGTAAAAAGAGTCGTGGGGTCGTCTTTGGGCACCAGCGGCGCCCGCGGAATAACTTTGTGCCGGCGTTCTTCAAAAAACGCTAAGTATTTTTGCCTAATCTCCTGCGCCGTCATAAATAGTATTTTAACAGATGGCTTAAGTTGACGTAGCTTATTCGAAGTGGTATTATAAGTATATGCAAGAGAAGCGCCGAGGGCTTATTATACTCGATGGACCGGGGCTAAGTGGCAGCGGTGAAGACGAACCGAGTGAGGTAGATGTGGCTCTAAAAGCCTTAGAGCTTGCCGGGAAAAGACGATTTTTCGGTAGACCCGCTAGAGTACTACGAGAGAGACTAATTGGACGGTGGGAAGCTACCAGAAATCCGCCCGAGATACTAGGAGACGAGTCAATGACTCTTTTAGATTCCCTAGCTCGAATGGTTAAGCAGAAGAATCATGTTCGGGCAAACGTTTTTAAAAAAGCAGCCGAAATGACTGATGCCTTGCTGGTAATTGAGTTCAAAAAACTTTAACTTTTACCTCCCCGCTAATACTACGACGTATAGGACGGATGGGAGAATGCTGATCATAATGCTAAAAGACGATGCCTCCGCCGAGGACTAGTTCGCCGGCATAGAAAACAGCCGATTGGCCGGGAGTTAGAGCCCGCACATCATCACCTAACTCAGCGCGGGCACTATTATTATTTATTAGTTTAAGCTTTTTGACTGGAATTAATTTAGCCCGGTGACGTATTCGCACAGCCAAATCAGCTTGCGGCTTTTGGCTTTCAGCTTTTGGCTTATTTATCCAATGCATATCAGTTAATCTTATTACTCTGTTCCACAGATTTTCGTCTTGCAAGTCGGTTGTTACATAGACTTCGTTTTTCTTCATATTTTTGCCGGTCACGTAGTAAGGCAGGCCGCCGCCGAGTTCTAAACCATGGCGCTGGCCAATGGTGTAAAAAATAGCGCCGCCGTGCTGTCCAATAGTTTTGCCATTTTGCTCAATAATCGCTCCAGGCTGGCTTTGTACGTACTCCATAAGAAAATCTTTAATGCTAACTTTGCCCACAAAGCAAATGCCCATACTGTCTTTCTTATCGGCCGTGACCAGCTTATTTTTGCGGGCAACCTCACGTACCTGCGGCTTAGTTAGCTCCCCCAGCGGCCATAAAGTTTTGCCGAGCGCCTCTAGGCTAATCCGATACAAAAAATAAGTTTGGTCCTTATTGGCATCCTTGGCCATTAGCATGTGAAAGATCTGATCTCTCACATCTACCCCTGATCGGCGCCCCTTGTGAGAGATCAGATCTCTCACAAGGCGGGCGTAGTGACCGGTGGCTACATAGTCAGCTCCATCTTCTAAGGCAGTATTCAAAAACAGCTTAAACTTAATTTCCTGGTTGCATATAATGTCTGGGTTAGGCGTGCGGCCGGCTTTAAATTCATCAAGCATATAGTTCACAACCTTGTGCTTGTAATCTTTCTGGAAATCGTACATTTTAAAATCGATACCGAGCTGGACGGCTACTCGTTTGGCATCCTGGTAATCTTCGAGCCAGGAGCAATGCATACCGGGTAAATCTTGGCTCCAGTTCTTCATGTAGACGCCAACGACATCATAGCCCTGCTGTTTTAAAAGCAGAGCCGTAACTGAGGAATCAACACCTCCAGAGAGACCGACAAAAACTCTTTTCATTGGCTAAATAGTATAACAGATCGGAAAAGTGTTAAGGGTTTTGAGATGGAACATGTAAATAGAATCAGCGATCGCTGATTCTATTTACATGTTTTAATCTGATGACTTGTTGAGAATCGCCTGCAAGATATTAAGAGTTTTAATAATGTTTTCTTCGGTAGTTTGGCGGCCAAAGCTAAAACGCAAAGTGGCCTGCGCTTGGGCATTAGATAAACCAATAGCCTTGAGTACGTGCGAAGGCTCTTGGCTGCTAGCGCTGCAGGCACTGCCCACGGCTACTTGTACCCCAGCTTCATCGAGTTCCATCATCAGCCGCTCATTATCCGTACCAGGGAAAGTGACGCTCAAAATATGGGGCGATTGGTTTTTGGAGACGCTGTTGATGATAGCCTTGGGAAACTTGGCTGCCAATTCGGCAATAAATAAATCACGCAGGCGGCCCACTCGCTGGTTTTCTTCCTGCTTCAGCTGCTGCGCTCTATCCAGGGCTTTGGCTAGCCCCATGGCGCCAGCCACGTTTTCAGTACCGCTACGCAGCCCTGATTCTTGGCCGCCGCCTAGAATTAAAGGCTGCAATTTTACCCCAGTCCGTATATAAAGCACGCCGGTTTGCTTGGGCCCATAAATTTTGCCGCCGTTAATAGTCATTAGGTCGACTCCCAGGCGCGAAACATGCAGATCAAAATAATTAGCCGCCTGGGCGGCGTCGGTGTGCAGGTAAAGTGGTAAGCCCCTTGACCCGCGGGAATTACTCACGCGCTTAAGTATTTGAGCAATCTCGCGCAGTGGTTGCAGGCTGCCAATTTCGTTATTGACCAGCCCCACACTAACTAGCACCGTATTATCATTTATCAATTTGGCCAGTTTGTCTAAGCTTAGCCTGCCCTTTTTATCAACTGGGACATGCCGGCAATTAAATAGACCAGCGGGCGCCAGAACCGACTCGTGCTCAATAGCGCTAACCAAAATTTCCCCACCATCAAAATTCTTCATCACGCCTTGGACGGCTAAATTGTTGGCCTCGGTGGCGCCGGCCGTAAAAACTATTTCCCCAGTTCTAGCGCCCAAATGCTTAGCCACTGCTGCCCGGGCTTGCTCTAAAGCTAATCTAGCCTTTCGCCCGGCCAGATAAATAGCCGAGGGGTTATGAAAGTCATCTGCAAAATACGGCTCCATAGCTTTTAACACATCAGCGTCAAGCGGAGTAGCAGCGGCGTAGTCTAAGTAGATGCTTTTTTTCATAATAACTATTTCAGATTAAAAAGAGCTGTGGCGTTGCTGGTGGTGGCCTTGGCCAGCTCCTCTACCGTCTGGCCTCTTAAACCCGCCAAAAACTCGGCAATATTTAAAATATGTTTTGGTTCGCACAGTTGGCCGCGAAAAGGGGCGGGTGTTAAAAAAGGCGCGTCGGTTTCCAAAAGCAACTTGCTGGGCGGCACCAGCTTGGCCGCCTCGAGCTGTAGCTTATCTTTAGTAAAAGTCATAATGCCGTTTAAACCCACGTACAAATTGCGTGACAAAGCCTCCTCCAGCTGTTTAGGCTGCGCGCTAAAACTATGCACTACGCCCTTAAGCTTGGGGTAAGAATCAAAAATTTGCCAAAACTCCGGCCAGGCGTCGCGCACGTGGAAAATGAAAGGCAACTGGTGGCCAGCGGTTTCGATTTGCAACCTCAAAGCTTTTTCCTGGTCGGCCCGCGATGAATAATTTTTATAAAGGTCCAGGCCTACTTCGCCAACTGCCACAACTTTGGGGTGGCCGAGTAATTTTTTTAAGCGGGCTGCGGCGTGTTTTTCATTGGCATAAGTGGCGGCTTCGTGCGGATGAACTCCTACACTCGCCCAGACCGTCTTAAACTTGGCGGCCAGTTCTATAGCCCTTTGGCTGTCGTCTATAGTGGTACCCACGCAAACCAGTTTGGTTACTTTGTTCTGGCTGGCGGCGGCAATCACTTTAGGCGGCGCCGGATAGTCCTTAAACTGCAAATGGCAATGAGTATCGATTAGCTCCATAATAACCTCCTTAAGCAGCCGATTGGGGGGCGGCTTTTGGCTGTTTGGCGGCCTTTGGAAAAAGCGGCCCGGGAAGTGGTTTAAGTACACCGCTGCCAAAAACTTGGTTGATTTTGGCGGCCGTGCCTGGTAGAAAGGGTTCCAGCAAAGCGGCAATCTCCAGTAAAGAAGCCGCCATATAAGCCAGCGTTTCGCGCAGGTGGGCTTCGTCCTTAGTTTTGGCAATTTCCCACGGCTTGGTCTCATCTATGTACTGGTTTAGGCCCTTAACTTGCTCCCATATTTTATCCATGGCCTTATCAAAGCGGCAAGCCAGGATGGCCTGCTGGTAGCCAGCCACATCGTGGTCGGGCGCCGGGATGTCGCCGATCAAGCCCTTTTGATACTGACTTATCATCGCCGCCGTACGCTGCACGGCGTTGCCCAGCTGGTCGGCCAGCTCGTCGTTGTAGGCCGCGTCTAACCGTTGCCAGGTAAAATCACCGTCCTCGTAGCTGGGAATGTGGCGGAGGAAAAAATAGCGGAAGGCTTCAGCGCCATATTTTTGGATAACTTCTTGGGGTAAGACGGCGTTGCCCAGGCTCTTGCCCATCTTCTGGCCGTTAACAGTTATATAGCCGTGGACGTATAAAAGTTTGGGCAGCGGCAAGCCCAGGGCCAACAGTATGCCCGGCCAAATCCCGGCATGAAAGCGCAAGATTCCCTTGCCGATTATTTGAACATCAGCCGGCCAGAATTTTTTAAAATCGGGGTGCTCTGGATAGCCCAGAACGGTGATGTAATTTAGCAGCGCTTCGAACCAGACGTAGATTATTTGGGTGTCGTCGCCGGGCACCGGCACCCCCCAAGCGATTTTTTGCTTGGGCCGGCTGATACTGATGTCTTCCAAACCCTGTTTTAAGATAGCTAGAATTTCGTTTTTACGGCTGGAAGGTATAACTTTAAATTCGTCGGTTTCAATGGCCTGTTTTATCTGGGCGTTAAAAGCGCTCAATTTAAAAAAATAGTTCTGCTCCTGCAGTTTTTCGTAGGGGCGGTTATGTTCGGGGCAGATACCTTTGTTGGCTTTGACCACTTGCTCGCTAAAAAATTCTTCATCGCCGGTACAGTACCAACCGCTATAAGTCCCCATATAAATGTGTCCGGCTTTGGCTAGATTTTGCCAAACAATTTGCGAGCGCTGCTCGTGCGCTGTATCGGTGGTCCGGATAAAACGGTCGTTGCTTATTTCTATCGCTTTTAGCAAATCGCGAAATTTTTGGCTCATTTTATCGGTAAATTCTTTGGGAGTCATCTTAAGTTCGGCGGCTTTTTCGGCGTTTTTACCGCCGTGCTCGTCTGTACCAGTGCTAAACAGCACCTCGGGGCCTTGTTGGCGCATATAACGCGCCAGCGCATCGGCCATCACGAATTCGAGGGCGTGGCCCAGGTGCGGCTCGCCGTTTACATAGGGAATAGACGTAGTGACGTAGAACTTGTTCATCAGTTTAATTGTATCAGTTATTGCCTCTGTGAGGTCTGACCTTGTACAAAGCAAAAATTTAATAATCAAAACTACAAAGTTTTACCTATTTTTGTACAAGGTCAGACCTCTTCAGAACAAACTGCCTTGAGCCGGCTTTTCCTCCTCCGGGCCGGGTTCAAACGGTAAGTTAAGTTTAGCGGCCAGTCTTTTTAGGAACTCGGCTTGGCCGGGCACTAGTTTTGGGGCGGCCTGCTCGAGGCTCATCCACTCGGCGCGGTCGATTTCTGGAAATTCCTGCATTTTTCCAGAGCGCGGCGGCCACTCGGCCTTAAAGGTATTGCTTTTTATTTTAGAAACATCCAGGCCTGACTCCACCGCCCAAGCTTTCACTTCTTTATTATTTTTTTGCTTGATGGATCCCAGTTTAATGTACTTTCCTTGGGGCGCTAGCTGCCCGAGTTCCTCCTTAAATTCACGCTTGGCGGCCGCTAGGGGCTCTTCGTTTTCGTCGTATTCGCCTTTTGGTATGGACCACGCGCCCTGATCCTTCTTGGCCCACCACGGCGCGCCCATGTGAGCAATAAAGACCTCAAGTTGGCCATTTTTTCTCCTATAAACTAATATTCCGGCGCTGGTTTTCATAATGTTTAGTGGTGGGTCCTACAGGACTTGAACCTGTGACCTCGTGAATGTGAATCACGCGCTCTAGCCATCTGAGCTAAGAACCCTCGATAAGCTGCAAAGACATTATAGGTCAATTTATGGATTGCTGGAGAAGTGCCATAAATTACAGTAGCGGCACTTATAAACTTTTAGTTTGATGTCCCGGCGCCATTCAATAACCCTGGCCTGGGCCCGGGCTTTTTCCTTAGAATCAAACGCCAATTTATCGGCGCAGGGCAGCGGCTGTTCTTCGTCCATAAATTATCTCCAAAACCTATTACACCACATTTCTATCTTTTCGGAGGACGAACCTCTGAAAATTACAACGTTGCCAGTTCGGTTTTTACTCCGTCGAGAGTACGCTTGTAATCGACATAATCTTCTAGAAAATTTAGATAATCAATCTGGGAGTTAAATAGTTGAGAAATTTTATCTGCCATAAGCCATTCCGCCTCATAGTTGCCAAGGTAGTTTGCTAGGCTGCTGTACTTATAATTCTTCCAATTGTTCGGATTTAAATGAATATAGCGTGATATATGCTCAAGATATGACTCTTTCGATATAAGCGAAGCTCTGTAACGACTTTCAAATAAAGGCCCTCTACGTTTATAAGTCTTGTTGAAATATCTACTATAGCTCGTCATTAAGCAATGCATAAGCTGCTGAACCATCCACTGCTCTTGTTGATATAGGAGCAAGTGGACGTGATTGGGCATGAGACAAAAGCTAAGTAGCTCAAGCTTGCCATAAAAATGTGGATACTCAATTCCCTTTTTATCTTTGGCGGGCTCGGCCGAAAGATAACGTTTGAACAAAGCCAGAAAAACTACGTAGTCTTTTTCGTCTTTAAAAATTGTTCGACGGTTAACGCCTCGAGAATAGACATGGTAGTAACTGTCCGCAACATCCACCCTGAGCAGATTTCTGCCAGGCATGAGCTATATTATAACATTAATTCTCAATTTCAGAGGACAGACCTCTGAAAAATACAACACTACTTAGGGATTATCGATAAATTCTTGGGAAAATCTTTCAAAGATGGCGTTAGTCCAGCCAAAGCCGGTTTGAGACGGATAAATGCCTTTGGCTGGCGGTTTGCCGGGCTGAGCAACGTTATATTTTTCTAAAAACACGCGGTGTTTATTGAACCAGTTTAAATTGGTTCTGAGCCACTTGATGGCTATCCGCCGGGCATCAGACTGGTACCCATAACGCTGCAAACCTTTAACAACAATGAAGTGCAGTGGCGCCCAGCCATTGGGGTAAGCCCACTGCGTGGGCAGAGCGCCGGGCACTAGCTGTTCTACCTGAGGCGCGTCAGTGGTTGCTAGGCCGCCGCGCTTTTCGAATTTCCGAAGTGATTTTACTAACCGGGCGGCCTGCTTTTCGCTGGCCAGGCCGGCCCACATGGGGTAGAAAGCCGCTAGCGAGGCCACGTTGCCCTTGCTCTCTTTTACATAGTTATAGTCGTAAAATAAGCCGCGCAGTTCACTCCACATTAAATTGTTCATGGTCAGGCGGCGATGATGCGCAGCTTGATCCCACTCCACGGCTTCACTTTTACGGCCTAGCAGCCGGGCCACGTCGGCAAAGTCTTTCTCGTATTTATAAAGCAGACTATTAAGGTCCACCGGCAAATAATTTAGGGCTCGGCGTTTAAAACGCGGGGTCATATCCCAACCGCTCTCGGTCTCGGCAATATCGTGCAAATAATTAAAGTCGTAGTAACGGCTCAGGCCCCTATATACTTGCCGGTCGTTGGGCTTTTTAGTGCCCATCCAGACAGTTTCATATTCCGCCTTAGCAATACTTATGGCTTTTTCTAGCCACTTTTGACCAGGCTGGTAAGTGTTATAAACATCCAGGATAAAACTAGTCAGAAGGGGCGGGTGCGAGCGGCTGGTTAAATAGGTACGCGAAGCGTTGGGGACAATTTTAAAACGCTCAAACAAACTAAACAGGTCTTCTAAAATACCGATCACCAACTTTTTATGCTGCTTATCTAAAACTCCCTGCACCATAAAATAACTGTCCCAATAATAGAGCTCGTTAAAATCAAACTCGTGACCCTCTTCAAAAGCCGGTACTAAATAAGGATGCGGCAAGCCCAGCAAACTTTCATCGTCTTTAGCGTGATGGCGGGTTAGCCGCGGCCAATAGTCTTTGATGTACTCTCTAGCGGCCTGCACGTCTTGGGGCCGTAGATTATCCGCCGGCCGCCATGGCAGCAGCGGAATTTTACTGGTCAGATTTTTAGCTCTATGCAGTACCACACGTTTAGCCTAGGCCACTCATGATGCGCTAGTCAAATTCATTAAGTTAATTATCTTGTAACCCTTTTAAGCCATTTAGGTTTTCTAATCTCTTGCCCCGCGGGATGATAACTTGTAAGGCGTTAAAAACAAGGGGCTCCGGTATACTTCTTAAGTTCTTTAGAAGTCTCTTTGCCTCCATCATGTGTGATTTATTTCTTATCCAACCAACTGTAGCCGAAGCAGGCTTGTTGATTGGCCATTGTGTATTTACACCCAATATATAGTCCACTGCCAATTGAGTTCTTTGCCTTTCCGCTCCAAAATCTGGATTAGGGTATAAACCTATATGAGTATGGTACTGCCCACCTTTTTCCTGATAGACTCTAATTCTACCTACCGAACCATCAATAGGCGATTCTGGATCGGGTGATTCTGCATAAAGATTTAAATCGGCTGCTTGTCTCAAAAATTTCGTTAATTCCTCTTCAAATTCTCTAACGCTTATGTTATGACTTAGCTCTGAATCCTTAATAGCTCTACGCATATGTCTAGGCTGCACCAGCGTAAGAGCTAATGCGCCCGCGCTTTTGGGCACAACTTGGGAATCTTCTAGCTTTCTAACAACAGTAGGAATCCGCCAGGCTGACAACTCTTCTAGTGGCCTGCCAATTTTGAGGCCACCCTTTTCAATCACATCTCTAAGGCTCTGGCTATAAATAGCATCCCTACTAGACCTAGGAGTTAAAAGACGTTCTTGTCTTAAAGTCATTTCTCGCATTCCTTAATTAAAAATAAACCGAGAGCGTTGTAGCTCTCGGACTGGTTGTTTTTTTAATTGATTAGTGCGTGCTTTTTGGAACTACAACATTATTTCGCGTTAGCGAGGAGAATAATGCTGATCCCAAGAGTACGCTGCACCATGACAATCTTTATACTCTGTAAAAACGAAAAACGCAAGTTCTTTTGTTTGCCTCTCGCTGAGCTCGTCTCCGGGCAAGCCCAGCGAGAGGCAAACAAAAACCGGACTGCTGGTTGCAGTCCGGTTGTGATTTGCTGTTTATGTCGTTGGTATTCCGTGCGTTTTTGGATCTGCAGCCGTCTAGCCCGCCGAAGCGGAAATAAACTTGACGAGACCAAAAAAACGCATTTGCACCATGCCTTAATTTATACGTTATCAAAACTGGTTTAGCAAGCATTTTTAATCAAAGCCTACTTAACTGGCGACAGCAAAGTGGCTGCTACTCCGCCTAATTGCGTATATAAGGGAAGCTGCTTTTTGAGCTCTAGCTTTCTTTCTTTTGTAATCCTATTTCTATGTTTAGGATCTGTAAACGCGGTCAGGTGGACCATGGGGAATCTATCAGGCAAGGTGGCTATGCTTCCAATCCGCTCAGCTAATTCTTCTACTGTCCGCTGCCGCTCACTTTTGAAATCAGCACCTTCCAACCGTAAACCTAGATAAGCTATCCCAGATACATCATGATAAGTGTCTACTTCACCCACTAAGACATCTACAGATTGGTCTAATGGGGGCAAATAACCATTTAAGATTTTTTTGGCTTTTTCTGGTCCTACCAACCGCTCATAGAATGATGAATATTCTCTCCAATCTGAATATTCTAACAATCTTTTTAGTTCCCCCTCAGATACTAAAGTTAGCGAGGCTATTCTTCCTATAGCTGCCGGTTTTAGAAAGTCAAGACCCAGTTTTGCCACGGCTTGTTCTATATATCCACCCCATTCCCTATCCAGTATCGGCCGGCCAATCTCCAGGCCAAGATCCTGCATAGTTCCTAAAAACACTTCTGGTTTAAGCGGTTTGGGTAGTACTGTTCTTCTATTAGGGCTACTCATTTTCTTAATACGCCTCAATTAAAAAAACCGGGTGCTGTAGCCCCGGTCTTGTTCGCTGATTTTTAGATGCTATGCTTTTTTTTGGAACTACAACTTTATTTCGCCGTCAGCGAAAAGCCTAAAGTTCTTCAAAAAGCGCATTTGCACCATAGCCATAGTTTATACCTAATCTAACCCCCTTTGGCAAGGGCTTTTTCAAAAATGAGGTGCGAAAATTTTCACGATCGTAGCGTGAATTTTACCGCAGCCAAAAATTATTCTCTGGTTTAGGCTAAAATAAATCCCCTCTACTCCCATACTCTAGCCCTGTTATAATTAGACCGTGGCCAAAACCGTAAAGAAATCAAAAAGAGTATGGGTGGCTGCGGCTATTGGCCTAGTGGGCGGGGCTTTATTGGGAGCCTTGATTGTTTTGGCCATCCGGTTTTTTAGCTATCACACAGCTAGCGTTCATTACCACGCTAACTTTGGTCTTTACATAAACGGCCAGCGCGAGGGCTTCAAAAGCCCGTTTTATTATGAAGAAGAAACCGCCTGCAGCACCGCCGGCAAAATGACTCCCCAGCAAAGAGCCCACATGCACGACCAAGTTAATGATGTGATACATGTGCATGACCACGCCGTGACTTGGCAGCAATTTTTTGAAAATCTAGGCTGGGCAATTGATTCACAATTTATCAAAACGCCTCAACAACTCTTGACAGCTGGCGAAGCCACCAGGGTCACCTTTATACTAAATGGCCAAGTGGTCTTCAACATTCCCAACCGGGTTATTGGCGATAGAGACCGCCTGTTGGTAGATTACGGCAGCACCGCGGCGGCCGATTTGCAAAAAGAGTACCAAGCCGTAGCCTCCACGGCCGCTAGATATGACATTAGCAAAGATCCGGCCTCCTGTGGCGGCTCGGCGTCCACAACTACCCACGACCGCCTTAGCCACTTGTTCTAAACTTAGAGATTTTAAGCTAGTTAAGCGGCAGTGCGGACTCCTTAAGTTCTGACGAATTAAGGGCCGCTTTTAAGACATTAAGGTGCATAACTATGCCATTAATTGGTAGGAGGCCGGTTTTGTGGCCAATTTCGACACCCGATATCTCCACCCCATCTAACTGCCGGAGGCCTTTTTTACCCATAATTAAACCGAGGTGGCCAAAGGAGGTAGATATACCGACTAATTCTCCGTGTTCGTTGACCACCGGTCCACCACTAGCGCCGTGCTTTAAGGTGTAATTTTGCTTTCGCCAGCTTTGCAAGCCTGTCACTACATCAAATGATAGGGACTGTGGCTGGCTATTGAATACCAGCCCAGCGTAGGTGGCTGGGTGGCGACGGGTCCCCCCACGTTGTAAATTTTCAAAGATAACCCATTTGCCGCGAGCTGGGGCTTCGGTAGCCAGCTCAAGGACGCTTGAGCCAATTGGAGCAGCTAATTTAAGCACTGCTACATCGACTCTTGGGGCGGATTTATTAAAGTTTACTAATTTATGTGAGCCTTGATACATAAAGCAGCCGCCGATGGGGTGACTTTCTTGACCTTGCGAATCTACAATGTCAATTGCAGCAAGTGAGGCATCCTTAGGTAGATGCCCAGCAGTAACCACTACAGTATCACCAGCCAGATCTTTAGTTATAACTCCACTGCCAAAAGATCTCATATAGGGATTAACCAGTGCGTCAATCATAACTAGGGCACCTTTGACCTTCTGATCTACGGGCGAAGGTAAGTTTCTCGGGTCACCCGTCAGGCCTTCGCTTGTGTTATGTAAACCTATGATGTAACGATAGTGTTTTCGACCTATAAAAGCCAAATCTCCGCTTTTCGATGAAGGTACTGAACTTTTAGGCTCAGCCTCATAAGTTAGCGGTTTGTCATAACAGGGTTCTAGCGATGCTGAGAGGTCGTATTGAGGCTTCGCCATAACAGACCTGGGTTTAGACTCCGGCGTAACAGATCTGGTAGGTGAACCGGGCAATAGGCAAGCGCCGACCGCCAGGCAGGCTAGCGCCCCGCGCCGCCAGTTGTCAGATATGAACCTTTTAGGATAATCTCTTTCCAACATAAAACTATTAAAGCAGATTTAGATATTTTGGGCAAATATCTAGTCGCCCGGGTGCTCTAAAATACTTTTGTCACCAGTAATGATTATGGTATAATACAGCTGTCCCTTTAGGACGTTTTTGTACTTTAAATTTGAAGTCACTCCCTCAAACCTCTACTGCTGGATGCAGTGCTAGGAAAAGTTGAGCAACGCAGCGAGGCGTACAAATGGTACGTTGAGCGAGTATCGGAAACTTTGACAACACAATGCGCCAGAGCGGCGACAAAATGATAAATTCATTTTGTCATTTGTAGCTGCGGCAGTAGAGCTTTGAGGGGCTGAATTTAGCTCGACGGTTGAACCTTAACAAGCTTTAGAGGCAGGTCGGTTTGCACTGCACGTTAGCCGGTGCAAAGGCTATAAACGCCAACAATTTTTTTGCTACGGTAAGAAACGCCCTTTCTGGTCGTTCACTTGCTGCAGTAGCAGCTTAATTTAAGCTGTCCATCGGAACTTTGACGCCAGATAGAAGTCCTCCGGTGTTATATTATCTGGATGCTTTGGACATGGGCGGTCCACCCGTGGTCAATTAAGATTAATGGACTTTAGCCGGTTTGCTTTTGGTCGTTTTTATAAGCCAGCTTAAGAAAATTCAAATGACCTAAACCTGTAGTCACTAAGCGTGTTATCAATCGGACCCGGTTGCAATCACCGGCAGCTCCACCAAGAAATGACCTCTCTTTTTAGGAGGTCATTTGTTGTTTTAAATATCGTTCCTAGTCAAGCGTTTTAATTACTCCTAGTACTTAACTAGTTAAGTATTTAACCCAGGAGCCGGCGTTCGCCGGTCATAATGTCTAGAGCTTTAAGCAGGTTTTCAGCGCCCCGGTTGAACGATTTTATTTCTTTTTTGTCTAAAAGTTTAAAAAAGTCTTTTTGCTGAGCGGCTAATATTTTAACCGCCTTAGCGTAAGCGCGCGCGCCTTTGCTGGTAAGCCTAACTTCCCTCAGCCGGGCGTCTTTTTTATGGCGCGTAATACTTACCAGCCCGCGCTTTTTCATAACATGTAGCTGCCGGCTAACATTGGCCTCGGTTTGTTGCAACTGGCTGGCAATTTGGCTTTGAGAACGAGGTGCAGCGCTACTGAGAGCGCTCATTATCCTAGTTTGGGAAAGCCCTACACCAACATTATGAAGCAAGTTATCATCTGATAACTGTTGTAAAACATACGTCAGGTGGAGTAGGGGACTAAACGAACTTTTGGAATTGCTTTTCATATTTACCTCTAGCATAATAGTATGCCTAGATACTTGACTAGTCAAGTATCTAGGCATAGGGAAGGGTAAGTTTAAAAATTTGTCGGATTTACATTTCTGCTCTATTGCAGTCTTAACACTTAACTAGCCTGCCCCGCACTAAATCCTGAGCCCGCCTAACTTTCAAAGAAAGTTTGGCGGACAAAGCGAAGTAGTCTGTAATCAGATTATGGAGCTTCAAGATTTTGGTGCCAGGGTCAAGTATTTTTCTAAATAGCAGGTGTTAAATTTTACAATGCAGAATAAATATTGACTAATACTTGCTACCGGAGTATAAAGCTAGTTAAAGGAGTTATTATGTCAAATGTATTCGAATTTCCTGGGGGTCAGAGACAAAATCCTATTTCTTCAGATGGAATTATGCCAACTGATGCGGCCGCAGAGTTTACAACCGAGCCCGGGAATGATCTAAAAAGCATAGCGCCGGGTATACGTCTTAGGGGCAGAGTTGCCTTTGACCTATTGTATGGCGCAAGAGGCGTAAAAGAAGAATTGGACACGGCAAAAGTACCTTACGATTTACGAGCTAGCAATTTAATGTATGGAGGAAAGGTAAGTTATGAGTTATTTCTTCCACTTGGTGTCTTTGAATTCCAGCCTCCGGAGGAAAAAGGTGCTAAATCACTCTCTGCACTACATGAAGGCTTGAAAATCCATGCCCGCAACTTAACATCAGGTGACGCCTTAAGGGGAACTTCACCTGAGGTGCGTCTAGCAGGACGACACCTAACATTTTTCGCTGGGGGGATGGGGATGCAAGATGCAATAGTAGCTAACATTGAAGGCACCGGTGGTATTGTTTGGCAGAATCCCTTAACAGATAGTGATGGCTTTCCAATAGAGGAAGCTTCTAAATAATTTGTTAAAAAATACTATGGATTTTGTACCAATCCTGCAGGCTGAGATTTTGGGCGCGAAGATCGCCATTGATTTTGGCTTTCCCAAGTAATTCATCCATTCCTGCTTTGCTGAGGCCCAGACCGCCACTCAAACTGCTGCGCAATTTCTTCCGGCGTTCCGAAAAGCCGGCTTTAACTATTCGAAAGAATTTTTGGCTATCCAAATCATGAAATAAAGGCTTTGGGTGGCGCTGTAAAACTACAATCTGGGAATCAACTTTTGGGGGCGGCGTAAATAACTTGGCTGGTATAACTTGACCAAGCTGGCAATCGTAATAAAGCTGCACGCTAACTGACAGCAGGCTCATCTGCCCTGGGGCGGCACAGATTCGCTGGGCCACTTCTTTTTGAACCAATAAGGTCATAGCCACTGGTGGGCTGGCCGACTCGCTCAAAACTCGCAATAAATTACTGGTCAGATAGTACGGGATGTTGGCTACCACTTTATAGTCAGTGGGCAATTGTGACAGATCGAATTTGAGGATATCGCCCTGGTGCAAATAAAATCGACGATCGTCAAATTTATTCGATAAGTCTTTGGCTAGGTTCTTATCTATTTCTACGGCTATGACTTGTTTAGCTTGTTGGAGCAAATGTTTGGTTAGATGCCCTAGGCCCGGGCCAATTTCTAAAACCGTGTCGGCTTGGGACAATTTGGCAGCCTCGGCAATTGCCGCCAGCGTAGCTTCGTCCTTAAGCCAATGCTGCCCCAACCTCTTCTTTACGATGACCATATTAAAATTTTACCTGATATATTTGAAGACACCTCCTTATTAATCCTATAGAAATAGAAAAGGTTTAAGCTGTCTTATGAACTGGGGGGTGAGCAGGAGCGGTCCCACCCAACTTCAAAGTGAAATTGGGTGGGAGGCGGATTTATTCCGCAAGCGACGATAAGAGGGGGAATCCCCCCCTCTTATAAGCGCGAAGCGCTTACCAATAACGATGACCCTGCCAGTAGTTATAGGCTCCACCCCAACCCCCATACCTATTAGCATAGCCGCTAAAAAACTGGAGCTGGCAGACGGCGTCCGACAACGAACAGACACTGGTTAATTTGCTACCCGGGCAAGCTTGCCCCAGCCCCAAGCAGCCGCTACCATTACGGGCGCCTGGGTTCCAATTAGATTCGCGGCTAATTATATAGTTAACATAAGCATAATCATCGCTGCTAATACCAGCGGCCGCCATCAGCGAGGTTTTATCGCCATTAATGGCTACCGTCGAGCCGCGGGCGATAATTTGCGGAACGGCGGCCGTAATTATGGCCTGTTGGATTACGCTGCGGCTGGTCTCCTGGCCATTTTGAGTCTGAATTTGGTAGGTGATTAGTTTTTTACCCGGACTGCCAGCTTGCCGCACGGCCGTGGCGCCGAAACTCAGGCTGGAATCCTGAATTATTTGGACGGGGGCTGGTATGGCCTCCTCTACGGTGGCGACTTGGGTGCCATTACGAATCACAAAAACCTGTAAATTGGGACTTATAGGCGTTGCCATTGCCGGCTGCACACTGTCGCCGGCCGCCGGTACCACGTGTTTTTCTTTTAACAAATCGGCGACTGTTTTAGAACGGGTGTGAACATCCAGCGAGGTGCCGTAAAGATTGAATAGCACTGGGGTAGCCCTATCGACCACCACTTTTTCGCCAATCACATTTTCTTTTAGCGTGCCAACTTCAAAAGCGGCGTTGTCTTCGGGATAGACAGTTAAACCGGCGTTTTGGGCAACTACCCGGGGGCTTTTTTGAGCGGTTAAGGTAACCGTCCGGTTGCCGTTATCAATAACCGTCACCGGCCGGGCGCGGTAAATGTTTACCCGGAAGTTATCTTCCACAATCGGTGTGTCGCGGGCTGGCTCGATGACGTCTTGGGGAATCAAGTGCAGGGGCAAATTGCCCAGTAGCTCGCCAATTGTTTTGGCACGGGTATCTAGCACCCGGCGCTGACCACTGTCAAATAAAAAAACGACATGCGCGTCGCTGGGCCGCAACTGGCTGCCGCCGTGGCCAATTAAGGCCGCCATGACTATGCAAAAACCCAAGACCAGGCCGGATAATGGAATAATATACGGACGGCGGCGCAGGTGCCGCCGTCCGCTAGTATGGGCGCTCTTATATTGACTGGCTATCTTTCGCTTTAGAATCTTCATCAAAAAAACTTCTGAGCCTAGTTGGTGTAAGTAGTGATTTACGGTAAGTGCCTACTTACCCTGGACCGTGAAGTATCCTTAAAGTATAGCAAACTGCTTATTTAAGTCTCGTGTGGCCAAACTCTTTGGTTATACATAAAAATGACATATGCTATTTTTATGTATAGCTTCTTATCTGTTATGAAAGCTGGGACTGCTGTCCTTAGATTTTTTCCAGCGGCGCAAAGCTGATATCTAATTTTTTGGTACCCTTGCCCTTGAAGTAAATGGTGGCTGTCTCACCCTCCAACTCCAGCACCGTGCCTAGCCCAAAAGTTTGATGTTTAACACCGTCCCCCTCTTCTAATTCTGGCACATACCGGGGCTGGGGGTCGGCATTATTAGAGTCCATCATTTCTAGAGACGGCGCGCTGGCCATTACGGCCTCGACATCGGCCAAAAAGCGGCTGGGCGGGTTAGATAGGCGGCCGCCGTAAAGCGTCCTGGAGGTGGCATAAGTTAAAAAGAGCTCCTCTTTAGCCCGCGTCATACCGACGTACATTAAGCGACGCTCTTCTTCCATTTCGGCAGCTTCATATAGCGCCCGGCTGTGCGGCAAGATAGTTTCCTCCAGGCCGGTTATAAAAACTACAGGGAACTCTAAGCCTTTAGCGGAGTGCAAGGTCATCAAAGTAACGGCATCATGGCTCAGATCGGTGTTATCTATATCGCTTAATAAAGATATCTCCTCCAAAAAGCCGGCCATGCCCACCTCTTGGTACTCGGCCGCCACGCTCAGTAGCTCCCGGACGTTTTCAATCCGGGCTTCGCCCTGCGGTGTGCCGTCTTCTAAAAACTGTAAATAATCCAGGCGGCGTATCAGAGCCTCAATCAAAGTTTCGGGGGTTAGATCGTCCATCTGCAAACGGAAGCTGGTAATTATATCGGCCAACTGAGCCAGCCCGCTTTGGGCTCGGGGGCTTAGACCGGACGCTTCCGTGACTTTTTCGAGACCCTCCAGTAATCCGTAGCTCTCGGCCGGCCGCCACTGGGTAAAACTGGCCAAAGATTTGGGCCCTAGGCCTCTAGCTGGCACGTTCACAATCCGCTCAAAGCTGATAGTATCTTCGGGTTGGTAAATTAGCCGTAAGTAGGCCACTATGTCCTTGATTTCTTTACGTTCATAAAAGCGTACCCCGCCAACCACCCGGTAAGGCAGCCCGTAGTGCACAAAAACTTCTTCAATCGCCCGGCTTTGGGCGTTAGTGCGGTACAAGATGGCAAAATCTTTATAAGAGCGGGCCTTAATCTCGACCGCCGCCTGGATGCGGCGCACCAGGGCTTCGGCCTCGGCCCGTTCGCTGCTGACCTGCAACAGCTGGACTGGCGAACCGGGACCGGCGGCAGTCCACAGTTTTTTGTTGCTGCGCTGGCGGTTATGGGCTATAACGTTGTGCGCGGCTTCCAATATATTTTTGCTGCTGCGGTAGTTCTGTTCAAGCTTAATAACTGTGCAGCCAGCAAAATCGTTCTCAAAATTCAAAATGTTGCGGAAGTCGGCGCCGCGCCAGCTGTAAATGCTCTGCCAATCATCGCCCACCACAGCAATGTTGCGATGCCGGCCAGTTAAAAGCTTTATCAAGCGGTACTGCGCGCCGTTGGTATCTTGATACTCATCAACCATTACATAACTAAATTGGGTCTGCCAACGCTGCCGAAGCATTTTTTGAGTGCTTAGCAGCTGGACAGTCCGGCCAATCAGGTCGTCAAAGTCCAGCGCGCCGGCGGTCTTGAGAATGTCTTCGTAAGCTCTGAAGACTTTGGCGGCCGCCCGGGCCGACGGACTGCTGGCAACATTAGCGTATTCCTCGGGAGAAATCATGGCGTTTTTGGCGCTGCTAATCAACGAAGCCAGTAGGCGCGGCGGGAAACTTTTTTCGTTGATACCCAACCTTTTACTAGCCTGCTTAACCGCCGCCCGCCGATCGTCTTCATCCCAGATTACAAAATTACTGGGAATGCCAATGGCTTGCCCGTCGCGGCGGAGTATACGGACGCATACTCCATGAAACGTACCCATGAAAGGCATAAAACCGCGATTCTCTGAAGTCTGGCCCAAAAGCTGGGCTATCCGCTGGCGCATTTCGCCGGCCGCTTTGTTGGTAAAAGTCACAGCCAAAATGTTATAGGGCGTGGCCTTGCGGGTTGCCAAAAGATAGGCGATCCGGTGAGTTAAGGTTTTGGTCTTGCCGCTACCGGCGCCGGCCAAAATTAGCAGCGGCCCCTCCGTAGTTATTACGGCCCGGCGCTGCTCGGGATTCAAATCATCTAGCAATCTGGCCCCGCCAGACTCCACTCTAACCGTCTGTGCCATCTTCTTAATTGTAACAAAGAGGCAGTGAACTTATTGAGTAGCGCTGGCAACGCTCAGGCTGGACATGAGCTTTTTAATACCATCACTATTAGTCATCGCCGCGTCTTTAACCCGCAGCACCACCAAGTCGCCGGCGGTTAAGTTTTTAGTGTAAAGATCGTAAATAGTTTTGCCGTCGCTGTCTTTAGTCTTGGCTTGCCAAATAGTAGAGGCGTCTAGCTTAGTGGCGTCCTCCAAAGGTCCCTGGTCGCAGGCTACAGTCGAGGGCGTGTCCACTTTACTAGCCGTGGTATATAGCAATTGGGATTTATAGAACTTGGCGTCGTTAGTGCCCACGCACCACTGTAGGAAGTCGTAATACAAAGCCGGGCGGGCGGGCGGCAAATACTTAGAGGACGTCACGGCTATTTGGACATCTTTATTAGTGGCAAAATTTACTAAGTAAGCATAGGTGCCGTCCGATTTATTAGTGCCACCACGTTGGCTAAAACCGCCTTCTGGGCTAGAGGCCGGGCTGCCCCAGGTGGTAGGGTAAGTAAAGCTTAGCGTGGTGCCAACTATTTTGTATTGGTTAAAACCATTGGGAAGTGAGGACTGGGTAGAAGTGTTTAATTGGCTGGTTGGGGCCGTAGAGCTGGAATAAGCCGGCGCGCTAACCGGCTGGTTTTGTTTAAAAAAGTGGAAGGGCAAATTAAGATTGTTACTTATAAGTCCCGAATCTAGAGCCAAATAAAGAGCCACCACGATAACCACTAAGGGTCCGAAAACCAGCAGCCAATTAATCTTTTGCCTCCGGAAATGATGCGCTACATCGCCGGCCGGCACCGCTAAGGGATAGCTTTTTTTACGGCCCCCACCACTGCCCTCGCCGCCCGGAGTAGGGATTATATCAGTCTCGTCTAGGCCCGAGGGAAATAGGTCCTTGGAAGGCGCCGGACTTTCTAGTTTCTGCCCCACGTAAGCTGGCATAGTATTGGGCAGAGCGGCTTGTGAAGAGTCTAAATCTGGGGTTGGATTTTGGGGGATGAGATTTTTTTGGCGATGGTCTGGAGCGCTATCCTCTGGCGGCGCGGTAGAGCCGGCTAGTATGCTGGAGGGTTTGTCTTTGACCA
>OBEQ010441914.1_pt1 | contig 22534 bp, 19 predicted proteins | sample 1670901 | NCBI WGS metagenome assembly OBEQ01 (sample SAMEA104232315, study PRJEB22302) | groundwater metagenome | biome: forest; feature: aquifer; material: groundwater | place: USA | collected 2011-08-07 | depth 5.4 m
CGAGGCCCTACACGGTCGAGGAAGTCAAGGGGTATGCGGCCAAGTTCCACGTGCCGCTCCCCGAGGCCTCGGCCGCCGACAAGGTGGTCTTGGAATAACCTGCCACCAGTCAAGTTCTTTCACCCGCTTAACGCGGCCCCATGCCGAGATGGGGGTGATGCCAAACAAACGTAGCTGCTCGAAGCCGGCTGCCCAACTAGAACGACCCGTTGCTTACCCAAGCGCGGGTCGTTTATATTTGCTTTTTATTTTACACTAACTTATACTTTATTTATGGCCGAAGTCGGTCCCAAAGAATCACAAGAAAAAATCCCCCACGCGCTTAGCTCGACGACCGGTCCTGTTTCAATTAAAGAAAAACCTTTAAGTCCGGAGGCGGATTTGGGCAAGAAAATTCTGCAGGCCTGGCAGAGCGAAGATCCTTATACTGCCCTGATGGACAAAATGGTTGCGGGCGAGATGCCGGCCGATCTTTATAGACCGCTGGAGCAGGTCTTTACAAGATTGGACGGCATTTTTAATTTTGCGGAAAGAGCGGCGGAACTGATGAAAATAGGACAAGAAGGAATCTTGCCCGCCGATCTTTACGAGGCCTTATTGCACGCTCTGGTAGGAGACGAGAGGCAAAGCTTTAAAATTTTGGCCGGTTTTGCCGGCAGACAATACGCCCAACTGGAGGAAAAGCATAAAGGCAAAATTCCAAGAGAAGAGCTGGAAGAACTTAAGGAAAAAGTTTTGATAGGATTTGTGGCCGAAGCTGAAAAATTAAAAAAAGAGTATTTAGATCAGGGCAAAGAAATACCGGAAGAAAAGCTTGAGCCGCTAAGAGCGAGCGTGGATTCTTTAAATAAAACCTTGAAGGGCTTTATCCGCTCGGAACTGGGGTCTATCGCTTTAGAAAAAGCCGAAGGCAGAAAAGATACGGCTAAATTGGACAAGACCGATATAACGGCCGTAGTAAGTATTCTTTTTAGGGAAGAGCAGGCCGAGAGGTTGGAAGACGCGGCGGCTCTTTATCAATTCCTAAGAGAACGGAAAAAAGAAACCGGGCAAAGGGTAGCTGTTTTTAGCTTTGGATACGCGGGAGACAAACCGCTCTTCAACATAACCACGATGAAGGATCTGGCCGTAGGGACAAGAGGGTGGTTGCGCGACAATCCTCCCCTGCCCAAGCAGGAAGCTAAAAAAATAAAGGACCACTTAAGGCGGCTTGAAACTTTCCTGCTTAGAGCCGGACACGAAGAAGTAAAACAGCAGATTAAACATTTACGGGAAAGAGATACGGAGGCAGAGGGTGAAAAAAAGGAGCGGCGTTTTGTCTTGGATATTGAAAAAGAACTGTCCGAATCTTTGGGGGGCAAGGCGGCGCAGGAACGAATGCTTGGTCTTACTGTGGAGCAGAGAATAGACACGGAGACAAAATTGCAACACGCGCTTAGAGAACTTGTAGCTATGAACCCGTTGGGAGCTGAAAGGGTTTTGAAAGAAGTATTATTTTTAAACAACCTGCGCTCAAAATTACTTGACGAGGGTTTAAGAATGGTGGCGGAGGACCCGACTTTAAAAACCGCGGCCACGGAAAAAATTTTTGTACCAAGCGGAGAAGAACATAAATATACAGCGGCCAGTTTTGAAAAAATGTTAGGCGAGAAAAAACTTGAACTTGCTCAAAAAATGCAGTCTGCCGAGCGAAAAGGAGACCTTAAAGAAAAAGAAGCATTTGGAAAAGAGGTTGGTTTGATAGATACCGTCAATCAGGAAAAAAATATTATAACGCGTTTGCAAATGGCTTTGGTCAGCGGGTTTATATCCGCAGAGTATTATAACGCCTTCACCACCATCATTGAAGCCACGGCGACTTTAACAGAGCTCAAAGCCAAAAACTACGAAGCCGAAGCGGCAAACTTGCAAGATGTTGACGAGGCCGGACTGACCGAAAAACAAAAAAAGATTAGAGGAGAACGAATCAGAAAAGCGCTGCAAAACGCTCGTGAATTGCACGAATTAGCTAATAAATATAGGGAAGGAGAAGCAACTTATGAGTGAGGGATCGCCGCAACAAAAAAGACCAGACCAGCGGGAACTTTCAGAAAAAGCCCGCCGTAAAAAACTTAGCAACCTTGTCAAAAAGGGGGCTTTGGGGCCGAAAATTAAAGAGGGTGGTCCTGTAAAACTCGGTGGAAAACAATATGAACCGTTATCGCAGGAAGAATACGAACGGCTACTGAATAAACCGTTATCGGGTGAGGACATAAAGGATCTGGAGGTATTGCTAGGGGAGATGGCTCCGGCAGAAAGACAGGAAATGTTGGATGCGCTAAAGGATCAACTGCCACAGGGAGAGTACGAACGGTTGTCAAAAGAAATAACGCCCGCAGCAATCGCGGAACAAGGTTCTTCGACAGGAAAAACCGAAGTTGAAGTGAAAGGACGCGAAGAAGAAGAGGCAGAAGAACCGGTCGAAGTTACCGGAGCGGATGAGGCCGCGCCAAAATCTATTTTGGACATGCTTCCGTTAGATGCACAATTAGAAGAGTACACAAATTTACAAGAGGCCGCTGCCCGCCGGGCCTTGCGAAAATTTGCCCAGGAATCTCTGCAAAAAAAACTAAAAGTTTTTGAGGACTTGAGCCAAGCTGAAGATTTGGATAAGGCTATTGCCGAAGCTCTGGAGAACGGCAGACTTAACGCCCAAGATCATCTAGTAAAAGATTTGCTGGAAAACGAACCGGACCAAAGAAAGGCCCTGGGTGTTTTTATAGAAGAAATTAAAAAACAGCAGACCGCGCTTAAACAGATAATCGGTTATTCGCCTACCCCGCGGAAGGATTTTGAAGAAAAAAGTCAGCCCGGGGGAGAGTTGGACTACTTTTCGCCGGAAGAAAGACAGAAAATTTTGGAAGAAATGGAAAAAGAAAAGACGGAGATGGATATAGAACAAATGATAAAGAACCCGCCGGAAGGAGAGATTTCCCGATGGCTTGAGGAACGGAAAAGAAAAATCCAGGAAGAAAGAGAAAGGATAAGGGGCGCGGTTGGTTATGCCCAGAAACAACGCAGGAAAATTGCCACAAAAGGCAGGTGGAGAGGTGGCGAAGAGCCCAAGGCAAGGACTAAAACAAAAAAAGTCGCGCCTCGAGCAGGAGAATATTTCATCGAGCCGGAGAAAATTTCTGACGCAGAAGAAGAACTAAAAAACCGTGAGTTTGTTGAATCTCTAAGGAGGGACCCGAATAAACTTAGGGAGCTCGAAAAGGACAACCCAGCGTCTACGATTGAACGCCTTAAAGAAGAAATAAGGTTGCTTGAATGGGAAGAGCTGGTTGGAGAAAATATAGAGAGGGTCAGAGCGGTTCAGAAAGAAAAGGTCAAAAAGATAAAAGAATTTTGGTTCGGTGAGACGGAAGAAGGTATGCCTATACCGGGCTTAGTGGGTTTTAGAGATTTTCTTAGAAAAAAAGGGGGGCCTGCGGCAGGATTTTATCTTAATACAGAAGAAGTGGCCAAAGTAGAAACGGCCTTGCGAATGCTGCAGGGTTTAGAATCCGGATATAAAGAACTTGAAGATTTGGTTAAACTGCAAAAAGAAGGGCCGCCGGAAAGATGAATGCGGGAGAATACACAAAATTTGTTGATGAAAAAGGACCAGAAATAATAGTCCAGATAGTCCGCGGCCTTAATCTGCTTAAGTCCGCAATTCACAAAAGAAAAACCCTAAAAGAGGCCATGCAATCCATTCTGCAAGCCCATCATTTGGACAAAAAAGCTACAGGATATATTATGGAGGAAGTAAAAAATATAATTAAAAACTACTAATGACCGAATCAGAAACTTTTGAAAGCAGATCCAGAGCAAGGACCGGAGCGACAAGTCCGGAAAAAAAAGACGGGCCGGAAGCCGCGCCTGATTTTGCTTCTCTTTTAGAAAGATTAGAAGATCAGACCTTGGAAGAAAATAAAAATGCTCCTGACAAGATAGATTTTTCCCTAAAGCGGCTGGAGGTCATAGCCAGAATAAAAGAAACCCTGGATTTAGAGGAGCGTGAATTGTTATTGATGCAGGCCCTGGCGGATAGAATTTTTAAAGAAGAGGAATATGACCTTCTGGCAAACTCTTTAAAGAAAGTGTCTGCGCCGGAAGAGGGCGCCGAGCCCTTGGAAGGAGGAAAAGAAACTGCGAGTACCGTTGCGGGGGCAATAGAAAAAGCGCTGGCAAGCAAAAGTTGGAGTAAATTTAGAGAAAAAATAGCCGGGAAAATAAAACCGGCGGAGATTTATAAAGCTCTGAAAGAGAAACAAATTTTCGGGGTTAGCTACATTGACCATTTGAAAAATATAGGAACCGGAGTCGGGGTAAGGACTCTTACCCGCTGGGGGCTTGGTTTTTTAACAGGTGGGGCTGGTTATGCTTTAGCTGTGACTGGTGGCGCAGTGTCAGGCGCGGTTTTGGAAGGACGCAAGGCCTATAAAAAAGAAATGAGCCGCGAGCGAACCGCTTTATCTGATGAAGACTTTGAAAAAAAGATTAGCGAGTTTCGCGGTAAAAAAATACAAGAAAAATTGGAGTCTTATCTGGCCAGCGCGAAATTAAAAGAATCCCAAATTTGGACTGAAGAAAAAAATAAACTACGCCAGGAACTCGAAAAAACCTTAAAATCAAAAGAAGCGTGGGCGGCTTTTCGCAAAGGGGCGCTGCAAGGAGCTTTTGTTGGCGCCTTGGGCGGAGCTCTGGGTGGCGCTTTGAGCGATTTAGCCGGGCACTTTTTTGCTCCGGAAAAAGCTGTCAAAACAGCAGGATTGATAAAGGAAGCTGCCAGAACGGCTAAAAAAGCCGGCGGAGAAATTCTTGAAAGAGGAGAGTTAGAATCTTTTGCCGCAGATGCTTATAATAAAACTCTTGAAAATTCTCTTGCGGCCGGACTGGAAACCCTAAAAGAAAAAAGTTTTTCTGTATCAGCCGAAAAAGGAGAAGGAGCAACTCATCTTGCTCGAAAATTGATACATGATTATATCGTTCAGAGTCAGGCTTTGGGTTCTGACTTAAAACTTGATAAGGCCCGGCTGGTTTATGCCGAAGATTATCTTAAAAATTATTTCACGGACGCGGTAATTGAACAAGGAAGCCCCTTTGCGACAGACGGACAAAATATCGCCGATATCGTAGAAAAAGCAAAAAATTTGAGTGAGGCGCAACTGGAAAATATCAAAGAAAAATATGTGCCCAAAATCGCGGAAAAAACCTGGCTGGAAATGACTGATTATAACTTTGTTTATAGAGATGGCAATAACGTTGCAAGTGAAGCTCTTATCAACGCCCAAGAAAAATCCGCGGAAGCGGCCAACAAAATAGTTAAAGAAGCGGCCCAAATGCTGGCCGGGGCAGGAAAAATTCCTGCCGAAGTTATAAAAGCCAAAGATTATTGGTTTAAAGCCAAATGGATTAAATACGGTCTGATTGGCGCGGGCCTCGCCGGAGGAGCGGCTACGGCATATAAATATAGAGAGCCCCTTGGAAAGGCCGTAGAAAAAGATATAAAAGCGGGTGGAGAAATGATGAAGGTGATTAGGCAGACGTTGACTCCTAAAGAAAGAACCAAATTGAGTAAAAGCATTAATTTAGTCGGGAAGCCAAAAAAGACAAAGAAATGGGAACTCCCAAAATTGAAGTGGTCTAGCAAGGGAGAGAAAAGAGGTCCGGATGAAAACGGATCAGAACCAGAGTCTAAACCAAAACCAGAAATTGATAAGGAAAAAGAAAAGAAAGTAGCAGCCGATCCACTTTTGAAATTTTATAGAGAACACGGGGTAGATTTAAAACCAGGAGAGTTGACCTACAGAGGCCCCAAACCCAAGGATATAGATAAAGGAGGAAAAGCAGAAATTTTGGAATTTGATACTTATTCTGATTTCCGAAAATATTGGGAGAACCTTACACCAGAACAAAAAAGGAGGGCCCCAAACTACATTGGGAATTTCACCGGTTTTGGCATTTGGGCGCCCAAAACATTTTGGGAAAAAGTGGAAGCAAATCCTGACCTAAAACAACAATCAGACCAGCTGCAAAGAAAAGCGCTTGGCGGTTTTTTGGCGGACGACTATTTGGGTTTGCCTGAAAAAGAGTACATAACCTTTGATACCAATAGAGAACTTAGACATGCTCTATCTGAAAGAATTGGACACGCTGTAGGTACTGTAGGTATAAGAACTGAGTATGATGAAATAAACCCAGAGGAAGAACTAGAGGGCATAAAGAAACTTGAAGAACTTTTTAAAGACGGGAACTTGGTTGAAAGGTTAAAGTATCTAACAGTGGAACTCACTACTAAAAAAGGAGATGTTTACTACGATAAAAAATGGCACGGGAGAACAATCCCGCTGAATCCAGCCCTGCCGTTAGACGAGATGCGCCGTTACCTTGAAGGGGCCGCCGAAAAAGCCCAAAAATTAGAACCAGATAACTCTTAAAAACTATGCTCGCTACCGATTTAAATAGTTTAATAAAAACCCTCGGCATAGAAAAATTGCCTCCGCAGGAACAGGAGGAAATTTTGGCCAAAGTGGATGAGCGGCTGGAAGCAGTTTTACTCCGCGTAATTTTGGAAAGCGTGTCGGACGAAGAAGCTAAAGAACTGCGGCTGATACTTGAGCGAGGCGAAAACATTGAAGAAAAAGTTGCCGAAATTACGAGCCGCGTGCCCATGCTTGCCCAAAAAATGGAAGCGGCAGTGGCGGAGGAAATAGACCGATTAAAAAAAGTTATACAAGTTTAAAAATTTTGCCACTAACTTTTATGTGTTATAGGGGTTTATCCTCTATAGCTTCTGTTGGTTTAATCTCTTCTAGGTCTCGAACCATCCCGAGCGAAATTCGATGTTCTTCCGGATCAACCATTAAAATTTTTAAATCATACTCTTGGCCAACTTCAAGTTCCTTTTTCATGTTTACCTCGGTCCCGAATTCCGAAATATGAATAAGCCCGTGAAAATCCTGATCCAGCCGCACAAAAGCTCCAAAAGGGTTTAGTTTGGTAACTTTGCCTTTCACGGTATCGCCTTTTTTATATTTTTCCGCGATTTTGGGCCAGGGGTTTTCTTTAAGCGCCCTTAAAGAAAGGGAAACTTTGTCTCCTTGTATTTCTATGATTTTGACCTTAACTTTATCTCCGGGTTTTAAAAATTCGCGCGGATCTTCAATTAAAGTCCAGTCAATTTCGGAGATATGGATCAGCCCTTCTACGTTGGTTCCTTCCAGCTTCATAAACGCTCCGAAATCCACTACTCCGGTAATTTCACCTTCTATTTCGTCGCCTATTTTATATTTAGTAAAAATTTCACGGCTAGCTTCTTGATTTGATTCTTTCTCGGTAAAAATCAGTTTATTTTCCCGCGGATCAATGTCCAGCACTCGCACTTTCAATTTCTGGCCGATTAGTTTTTGCAGTTCTTGAAAGATCTTTTCTTTGTCTCCTCCGTCTACTCGAGGGTAATTTTTACTGGAGAGTTGGGAGGCGGGCAGGAAACCTTTTATACTTTTTAGTTCTAAAATTAATCCGCCGCGGTTGGCCTCAAGAATTGGCAGTTCTAGGGCCTCACTTGACTGCATCAGTTTTTTAAGCTCTATCCAGCGCTGTTCTTCTCCCGCGTCTTTGAGTGAAAGTTCAATATAGCCCTCTTCATTATCGGTTTCAACTACCTTGGAGTTAATTTGGTCTCCCGGTTGTAAATTTTTTATGATTTCTTGCGCGGCATAATATTCTCGTCCGTAAATAAGGCCTGTGCCTCTAGGCCCTAAGTCAACAAAAAGGCGGGTGCCTTTTCGTTCCAGGACCACTCCCTCAACTATTTCTCCTATTTTGGGCAACAGAACTCCGCCGCTGTGTTTGAGGAGAAGCTCCATCGGGTGTTTTACCGGCGGTTTTATAGTCACCGTATCGGTAGCGGGATTGTTGCTTTCTTCGTCTGGGGTCATCTGGAGAGTATAAGTAATTTTAGAAAAAATTGCAAGATTACTCCAAAATTGTTATATTATAGAAATGATAATAACTTGGTTGGGGCAATCGTGCTTCAAAATACAATCTGGGGAACTGGTTATTGTTATTGATCCTTTTTCTAAAGATATTGGTTTAACCCCGCCTCGTTTTCGGGCGGATTTGGTTCTGGTAACTCATGGACATAATGATCACTCCAACGTTGAAGCCCTTGGCGGTGAACCTTTTTTAATATCAGGCCCCGGAGAGTATGAAGTAAAGGAAGTGTTTGTGCAGGGCATAGAAACTTTCCACGATAAGACCCGGGGCGAGGAGCGCGGCCTAAACACGATTTATAAGATCGCCATTGAGGATTTAAATATTCTTCATTTTGGAGATTTTGGCGAGGGCGAGATAAGGGATGAAACTTTGGAGGAAATTGACGAGGTCGATATTTTGCTGATTCCGGTGGGCGGAAAATATACTATTGACGCTAAAGAGGCCGTTAAGATTGTGAAGCAGATTGAACCGCGTTTGGTGATTCCCATGCATTATAAAATTCCGGGATTAAAACTTGATTTAGAGGGCGTGGAGAGATTCTTAAAAGAAATAGAATCAAAAGCCGAGCCGCGTGAAAAATTGGTGATTAAGAAAAAAGATATTAGCGAAGAAGAAAAAACAGAGGTGGTGGTTTTATTGCCGGCCTAAAACGAGAAATGAAATCCTTTAGTAAAATTTTACTTGCCGTACGCAATTTTCCGGAAGAGATAAGAAAACTGCTTGCTATATTTTTTTTGTCGATTGCCGCGGTTTTGCTTTTTAATCATTGGACCGCCAGCGTTTCATCTGGTCTGACTTTGCCTGTTGGTTCTCCGCCCAAGAACGGACAGCAATTTTCGGTGGCCTCCGTAAATCCTATTGAGGTTGGAGAAAAAACAAAACCGGAATCTTTGCCAAATGATCCCGCCCCGCTTTCAGCGATCGTCGATTCTTTTCAATCTTTGGAAAAGTTGATTAAAAGTCCATCTTCCGATTCCGTCGGAGAAACCAACACGAACGTAAAACAAAAAATCAATAATTTAGGGGCGAATTTGTATGAAGGCTTAGAAAAAATTTGGAATTTCAAATTTAAATTGTTATGGCCGATATAGGAAAAATTTTAAAACGGGAAATAACCGACGAGATGCGCGAGTCCTACCTAAATTATGCGATGTCGGTAATTGTCTCTCGCGCTCTTCCCGATGTAAGAGATGGACTGAAACCGGTGCACCGGCGGATTTTGTATTCCATGCATGAGATGGGGCTTACTCATACTGCCAAATATCGAAAGTCGGCTGCTATTGTCGGGGATTGTTTTATAAAAGATACACTGGTTGCGACAACACAGGGTCTTATGCCTATCCAAGATATTGAAATTGGGGATTTCGTATTTACGCATACTGGCGTGAAACCAGTGACCGTCCTTTATGTAATGCCCCCCCAACAGTTATATAAGATCACACTATCTAATGGAATTTCGATTACCGTCACCCCTTCTCAAAAACTTAAAATATTTTCCGAGGAGGGAAAATTTGAATGGAAAGAGGTAAAAGACTTAACAACCGATGAATGGTTGACTATACGTTCAGTCTATCCTGATTTCAATGAAAGTCCCCTTCCACCTTACAACAATAGGTCAAAAACCCTCAACGAAAATATCGCTTATATTTTAGGCGTGTTAATTTCAGACGGGTGGATTAGTAAGGAGTATGGCGCTAAACGTTCAAGAAGAATCAGTGTTTGTTCTAAAGATTGCGAAGTTATGGAACGACTTGTGGCCTGTTTTGAAAAGGAATTTACGTATACCCCCAAAATCCTTGAAAAATCTTACATTCTAAAAACCAAGGACGGAAAATCCTCCCTAAAGAAGTTATACACGATACGAATTAATCGGGAAAAAATAAATTCGTATATAATTCAGTCCTTGGACATTCCTGAAGAATTTAAAGCACCCACGAAATATATTCCTGCAAAACTTCTTCAATCGCCGGAGAAAGTCATCTACTCATTTATTTCAGGACTAATTGACGGAGATGGCAGTATCTCAAAACGCGGCTATCCAACTATTATTTACGCCTCGGTTTCAGAAAAACTTATCAACCAACTTCAAATACTTCTTCAGCATTTGGGAGTTTTTGGAACGCGATACTCCCCCAAGACTAAATCGGGAGGAACAATAAATGGAAGAGAAGTAAGGTCGCGCCTTCAAAGCTATACTCTGGAAATAAACGGGATTGAAGCCTTCAAACTGGCAAAAAAACTGAACCTAGCTACGCCGCGGAAGCGAGAAATCCTTGGACATATTATAAATGCAAATCCTATCCGGTTGTGGTCCAATTTTGGAAGTATTCCTTATGGAAGTAAGTTAATATTCTCCGAATTATCTAAACATCATTTAGGTGGTGGTTGGTATTATTCTCCTGACGAAAATCAAAAATTCAGAATGGGGATTGCCTATTCTAGCGGGAGCAAAATTAGATATTCGAGTGATCTCCTTGAAAAACCACTGCGATTAAGACAGATCGTTAATTTTCAGATAGATGATAAATTGAAAAGAATTAATTCTCCACTAGGTGGTTTTATTGAAGCACTACAGACTCAGAATATAAATTTTTTGAGAATAAAAAATATTGAAGTTGTCAGGGCTCAAGAAACTTATGATATTCAAGTAGCGGATGACCACGAATTCATCGCCAATGGGGTTGTCTCGCATAATTGTCTTGGAAAATATCATCCGCATGGAGATATGGCCGTTTATGATTCCATGGTTCGCTTAGCGCAGGATTTTTCTCTGCGTTACCCGCTCGTGGATGGGCAGGGTAATTTTGGTTCAGTGGATGGCGATAACGCGGCGGCCCCTCGCTATACCGAAGTCCGCATGACTCGCATTGCCGAGGAAATATTGCGTGATCTTGATAAAGACACGGTTGATTTTCGAGATAATTACGACGCGACCAGAAAAGAGCCGGTAGTTCTCCCTTCAACCGTTCCCAACCTCTTGCTTAACGGCTCGTTGGGGATTGCGGTTGGCATGACCACTAATATCCCGCCTCATAATTTAGGTGAAGTTGTGGATGGGCTTATTTTTATGATTGATCATCCCAAAAATATTTCCTCGGAAGATCTTATGCAATTTATTAAAGGGCCGGATTTCCCTACCGGTGGTTTTATTTTTGACGAAAAAGAAATTCGCGCCGCTTATACCGCAGGCAAGGGGGCTATTTTAACTCGCGGTAGGGCCGAGATCGAGGAAGGCCGCAAAGAGTCCTATGATATTATAATTACGGAAATTCCGTATCAAGTGAATAAGGCCGAGCTTATAGAAAAGATAGCCAATCTCGCGCAAGAAAAAAGGATCGAGGGAATACGCGATATTCGTGATGAATCTGACCGAGAGGGTATGCGTATTGTGATTGAGTTAAAACAAGACGCGCATCCGCAAAAAGTTCTCAACAACCTTTATAAACACACTGACCTAGAAAAGAATTTTCATTTAAATATGTTGGCTCTGGTCGGCGGGATCCAGCCGCAGGTTCTTTCCGTAAAAGTGGTTTTGGAGGAGTTTTTAAAACATCGTAATGAAGTGGTAACGCGCCGCACCAAGTTTGATTTGGCGCGCGCCAAAGAAAGAATTCATATTTTGGAAGGTCTTAAAACAGCGCTTGATCATATTGACCGCGTGATAGAGACTATTAAAAAATCTTCCGACAAAGAGGATGCGCACCGAAATCTGATGAAAAAATTCGGCCTTTCGGATTTGCAGGCCACCGCAATTCTGGAGATGCGCCTCGCGACCTTGGCCGGCCTGGAACGTCAAAAAATAGACAATGAACTTAAAGAAAAAATGGCGTTCGCGCTCTCTCTCGAGGCTTTGCTGAAAGACCCGGCCAAGATTATGGAAGTAATTAAAAAAGAGCTTTATGAGGTTAAAGAAAAGTTTGGAGATGAGCGTAAAAGCAAGCTGGTTAAAACTTCGCCTCGAGAATTGTCTGACGAGGATTTAATTCCGGATGAAGAAGTCGTAGTTGTTTTGACTCGCGGCGGATATATAAAACGCATTAAACCCGAAAATTATCGGATCCAAAAACGCGGAGGAAAAGGACTGATTGGGATGGAGACGAAAGAAGAAGATATGGTGGAGCATTTGCTTACTTGCCATACGCATTCTAACTTGCTTTTTTTTAGTAACGCCGGGAAGGTTTATCAGGTGCGGGCTTATGAAATTCCGGAAGGAACGCGCGTTTCTAAAGGAAAAGCCATATTCAACTTTTTGTCTTTGGGACAGCAGGAACAAGTTACTTCGGTTCTCGCCGCTCCCAAGGTTGTAAAAGGCCAAAGGAACGAAGCGGCTTTTGTAGTAATGCTTACCAAAGATGGTATAATAAAAAAAGTGGACGCTTCCTCTTTTGATAATGTAAGACGAAGCGGTTTGATTGCGATAACTTTGAAAAAAGAAGATAGTCTTCGTTGGGTTAAGTCAACGAGCGGCGAGGACGAACTTATTTTAGTGACTAAAAAGGGGCAGTCGGTTCGCTTCTCGGAGAAAGACGTACGGGCCATGGGCAGACAAGCGGCCGGGGTAAAAGCCATGCGGCTTAAAAAAGAAGATGAGGTGATCGGAATGGATGTTATAGAAAATGCAAAAATCAAAAATCAAAATGGAAAATTGCTGGTAGTTATGGAAAATGGCTATGGGAAACATACTTTATTAAAACAGTATAAAAAACAAAGGCGAGGCGGCTCGGGAATTAAAACAGCTAAAGTTACCGCCAAAACCGGTAGTGTTATCGGAGCAACTATAGTTGGGGAAGAGGAAACAGAACTGATAGCAATTTCCAGAAAAGGGCAGGTTATAAAAACGACCTTGGCAACTATTCCGGTGCTGGGAAGAGCAACTCAAGGGGTTAGGATTATGAAAATGGATGAGGGAGATGCGGTGGCTTCGACAACGACTCTTTAAAATACTAAAGGTGGTTTCCTCGGAATATGGTTTTGAGACACGCTCGGCCGTCCAGCGACGGCCTTGCTCAGCATCCGGCGCGGCGCCGAGCACTCAACAAGTTGAGTGCTCGGACCATGCCGCCGCGCCTTCTGATGGTCTCAAAACCATATTTCCTCGACCACCTTTAGTATCCCAATCTTGTATTAGCCAGCCAATCGCCTTTGAGTGAAACTGCGAGAGGTGCGGGTAACAAACCGAAGAATTTTGAACGAAAAGGCGACTGATTAGCTCTGGATAGAATAATTTATGGTTCAATCATCTCCGCTAGTAGGAACTGGAGGATTTCTAGAGCCGGAAAAGATAGTCCGTTATTTTGACTTGGAAAAAGGAGATCACGTGGCTGATTTTGGGGCCGGGCATGGTTTTTTTACCATACCCATGGCCGAGATTGTGGGAGGAAACGGGAAGATTTACGCTATTGATATTCAGAAATCGGTTCTGGACGTAATTCGCGCTAAAGCCAGGATTAAGCATCTTTTGAATATTGAGCCGGTCTGGGCTGATTTGGACGAATTGGGCGGATCGCACTTCAAAGACAACTTTATGGATTTTGTGGTGGTGGCCAACATACTTTTTCAAGCCGAGAAAAAAGATATGATAATGCGCGAGGCTTACCGGATATTGCGCCAAGGCGGACGGATGGCGGCAGTAGAATGGGATCTACCGGAAAATATCGAAATATCGAAATATCAAGTTGGTCCTCCGCAAAACCTGCGCCTAAAAAAAGAAACTGTTAAGGACTTGGCTTTACAGGCAGGATTTAAACTTGACCGCGAATTTTCAGCAGGATCGTATCACTACGGATTACTTTTTAAAAAATAGAACATTATGCTTCGCAGTAAATTATTAATAGTTATTTTAGTAAGCGCTTTTTTGCTCGGCCTTATCTTGGTTATTTTTGGCGTGTTGCCCGGTTTTAAAAAACCTACCCCTGCCAAAGCCACTTTAGAATTTTGGAGTATTCAGGACGATGAGGAGGCGTGGCGCGATATTATTGCTGAATTTGAAAAGCAATTTCCGTATCTTACGGTAAACTACCGCCGTTTTGACGAAAATAACTATGAGGATTTACTTATAAATCGGCTGGCTGAAGACAAAGGTCCCGATGTTTTTATTCTTAAAAATTCTTGGGTGGTAAAGCATCAGGATAAGATCTATCCCCTGCCCCAAGACTCTCTTCAATTCTCCAGCCGCGATTTTCAAAGTATTTTTGTAGACGTAACTTTTGCTGATCTTATTTCCGGGAAAAATGAAATTTTGGGATTGCCTCTTTTTGTTGATACTCCGGCCCTCTTTTACAATAAAGACATTTTTAATTCTTCCGGTATTGCTCAAGCCCCGCAGACTTGGGAAGAAACGGTAAACGTTAGCCGCAAATTGACTAAAAAAACTCAACTCGGAGAGATTAGTCGGCCCGGTTTTGCTTTGGGCACCATAGCTAATACCGAATACTTTTTTGCAATTCTTAATTCTTTGATTCTGCAAAAAGGCGAAACCGTTATTGACCGAAAAAATAAAAATGTGGGAGTAGGCCTTAAAACCGCTGAAGTTTTTGATTTCTATACCTCTTTTAGCGATCCCTCAAAACAAAATTTTTCTTGGAATGTTCGGTTTCCGAAATCTATTGACGCTTTTGCCGAGGAAAGTGTGCCTATGGCTTTAGGATTTGCCGGTGATTTAGCGAGAATTCATGCCAAAAATCCACATCTTAATTTTGGGGTAAATCCTTTTCCGCAAGCAGAAGGCGTTAGAACCAAAGTTGTTTACGCGGATTATTTTTTCCCCACAGTTTCTAAATCTTCCCAAAATAAAGAAGCAGCTTGGCAATTTTTGCTTTTTATAACTTCGCGCGCAGAGGCCAAAAAGTATTTAGAAAAAACAGGTCGTCCTCCGGCCAGAAGAGATTTGGTGGCCGAGGGCTCCCCCACTCCGGAGCTGGAAGCTTTTTGGAAGCAAGCTCTTATTGCTAAAAGCTGGCCAGTGCCGGACGAAAAAGCGGCTGAGCGCGTGTTTAAGGAAGCGCTGGAGTCGGTGTTGACTAAAACAGCAAGTTCGGATCAGGCGGTTAATAAACTCCAAGAACAGCTTCGTCTATTAATACCCTAATTAGTCGGGCAGGCAAACCATTTCGCTACGCTAAAATCCCCAGCGAGGATTTTAGCTGGCGCAGGGGCCTCGTTCCCGAGCACTCAAAGCGTTGAGTGCTCGGGCCATGCCCGCTCGGCCCCTGAGCCCGCTCAATGGGTTTGCCTGCCCTCCTTTAGAAGAATGATACAAAATGAATAAACAACAGCGAAAATGGGTTAAAAATTTATTTACTATTTGCTTTTTGTTTTTTCTTTTATCTGCACCATTCATTATTTCTGCTGTGGAGACGGACGAATTCCGTGGCTCGGCCAATAGATTGCCCGAAGAAGAATCTGGCGCCCTAGGAGGACCGAGTCAAAGTAGACCGGGTGTTAATAGCGGTTTTATCCCCTGCGGCAATATCAAAAATGCTGACGGCGTAATTCAAAATCCTTGCGAGCCCTGCCATATTTTTATTCTCGGAGAAAATATTCTCAACTTTCTTTGGTGGAAAATTTCTATACCGATTGCCACCCTTGCTCTTATTTATGCCGGGTTTTTAATGGTTATACCCGGCGCCAGCAGTTCTCGGCTTGAAAAAGGTAAAAAAGTGCTTACCAACACTTTTATTGGCATAGCCATTGTTTTCTTTGCTTGGCTCGCGATTGATACTATAATAAAATTATTGGCTGGTCAAAATCTTACAAGTGGAGAACCGGCCCAAATTCAGGGCTATGGGCCGTGGAATAAGATTGAGTGCCGAATTATAGGACTTCCTGCTCCTGTGGACAGAGGACGAACTACTACTGCCACGCCAACTCCGTCTTCCGCAGGAAGCATTTCCGCGCTGGTGGGAAGCGGGCGGATAAAGTTAAGCCCTGACGCCTCTTGTAAAGATATTTTAGGAAATCCAGTAGGTCCCCAGACTACTTATAACGAAGTAGTCAACCGGCAACCTATAACTGTATGTAAAAACGGTTGTACTGGTAAGTCGGTTTGCGAAAAGCGCAATGATATAACTATAAACCCGAATATGGTTTCAGCGTTGGAGGCAGTAGCCGTACCCCACTGTTTTACTTTAAATAGTGTTACCACTGGATCACATTCCCCTAGCTCTTTGCATTATACGGGGGACGCGGTAGATCTCGCGCCATGCATAGTTACACCGATCGGATACGAGAATTTACGTAAGTTTTTTGCTGATTCGTCAAACAGGTCGCGTTTTAATGTTAAACAAGTACTATGTGAGACAAGACAAGGGGGTAAATATGCTAACTGCTTAGAAGCTATACCAGCAGCAGAGATTATAAATCATATCCACGTAGAATTTAAACGTTGAGTATTTCGTGTCTATATTTCTTTACAATCGAATGGGGAAAAACCGTTTGGCAGCTAGCCTTATTTTTGCTATCCTAGGGATAGCCAGTTCAGCTTACGCGCTGGAAATTCAAAACCCTATCAGCCCAACCTCCAGTTTTCCTCAACTAATTGACAAGATTGCCGGGGCCGTAAGAACCATTGCTATGCCCTTGGCCATAGTCGCTATAATTTTTGTCGGGTTTAAGATAGTGGCGGGAGCGGCCAGAGGAAACGATAAAGAGCTGACCGAAGGGAAAAAAATGCTTGGGTGGGTTCTTTTGGGAACTGCTATCATAATCGGCGCTTCGGTTTTGGCTCAAGTCGTGGTAAACTTTGCCAGTACGTTAAATAACTAGTTCTAAAAGGTCGAACCAAATCTTTTAATTTTTAAAATTATGTCAAAATCAAAACTTTATAAATTGTTGATAATCGGCTATTTCCTTCTGCCGTTAGCGGCCAGCGCCCAATCTTTAACCACCATACTTGGAAACTTCAGAAATTTAATTAACACGGTAATAGGACTTCTTTTTGCTGTTGCTGTCCTAATTTTTCTCTGGGGAGTGGTTAAATTCATTGCCAGCGCGTCTAACGAAGCTGAACGTACAAAGGCTAAGGGAATTATGACTTGGGGAATTGTGGGTCTGGTAGTAATGGCTTCTGTCTGGGGCATCACCAACGCCATTGTGGGCTACTTTGGCACTAATCAACCAGCAAGAGGAGATATTATTCCCGAAGTACCTGCGTTACGCTAATAACAATACAATAAGGAAGTAGTCCTTCGCTTTTCGCTATTATGACCATAACGAATTTGGTTAACAAAATTACTAGCGGGCTTATAAACCCTCTCATTTACCTCCTTTTCGGTATTGCTCTGCTCTTATTTCTTTGGGGGATTGTTCAATATGTTATCGGCGCTCAAGGTAACGAAACCAAACTGAAGCAAGGAAGGCAAGCTATGATTTGGGGGATTATTGGGTTATTCATTATGTCTGCCGCCTGGGGTATTGTCAGTGCGCTTTGCAACTTCTTCTTTAGTTCCTCTGGTTGTCCAAGATAGAGATAGAAAATTTATTTATTTAATTCATAAACCGAGCACTCAAATGGTTGAGTGCTCGGTTGCTTTTTACTTTATTTTGCGATAAAATCTTGCTAACATGGGCAGGTGGCGAAATCGGCAGACGCACTAGCTTTAGGAGCTAGCGGTCGAAAGACTGTGAGAGTTCGAGTCTCTCCCTGCCCATTGTTTCAATTTGCTTTCTGCCGCCATTTGTGCTAATTTTTAGCTATGAGACACAAAACTGCTTCTCAAAATCAATATAAAGTAATAATTGAACGCGACGAAGATGGTTATTTTGTGGCATCAGTCCCCTCTCTACCCGGCTGCTACACCCAAGCTAAAACTATTCCAGAGCTTATGGACCGTATACGAGAGGTTATTCAACTCTGTCTTGAAGTTGCAAAAACCAACCCTTCATATCGCCAGAGAATAAAACAATTCGCTTACGAGCCGTCTTTCGTTGGTATGGAATTAGTTAGGGTATAACGTATGAAGAGGCGGCTCCCCATCCTCAAAGCGCGCGACGTTTAGAGTATTTGTAGCGCCCGAGTAGTTCAACGGCAGAACAGATTCATGGTAAGAATCAGACGAGAGTTCGACTCTCTCCTCGGGCTAGAAAAATAAATTAAAAATATGCCCCAACCAAATTTAATTAGACTACAATGCACCGTGTGCAAACGGTATAATTATTGGAGCCGTAAAAATATTCGCAAGGTGGAGCGTAAATTGCAATATAAAAAATATTGCAAATGGTGCCGAAAACACATTTTGCATAAGGAGGCAAAAAAGACATAGGCCGAATTTCCAATTTCCAATTCTAAATTTTTAAACCCTCGGAAATTAGAAATTTAAATTGAAAATTGATATTGGGGGTGTCGTCCAACGGCAAGACTCTGGTCTCCAAAACCAGGTATCTAGGTTCAAATCCTAGCGCCCCCGTTTTCGCTCGCTAAAGCGAGCTACGACGGGCGAAGCCCGTTGAAGATCGCGACGGCGAGTCCAAAAATAACCGCAATCTACGCGGTTGTTTTTGTTAACTTGTTATTGTATTTTTTAACTCTGTGTTATAATTAACTTTATGAAATCTGTTTCTCTAGATGTTCTTTCTGCTCCGGGTTGCCAGATTTGCAAAATTTTTGAAGATTTTTGGCATTCTGTGGAAAAGAATTGGCCCAATGTGACTTTTAGAAAAGTTGAAGTTATCACCGAAGAAGGACAAGCTATGGCGCAAAAACATATGATACTTGCTTCCCCCGGAATTATTTTAAACGGCGAGCTTTTTTCCGTGGGGGGGTTTGATCAAGAAAAATTTATCCAGAAGTTAAAAGAGCTTTCCGCCTAGTTTATGAATTTTTTGGCTAAATTGAAACCGGCAGTGTTGCTTCGTCTCGGCCTTGGCCTGACTTATCTTTATTCTGGCTATGATATTTTATTTCACCCTACTGCTTGGATTTGGGCCATTACCAGTTTGCCCCAATTTTTAAAAAATATTATTGCCGGCGTGGGTTTTGAGAATTTTTTAAGGATGCAAGGGGCCGGAGAGCTTGTATTGGCCTTTTTGTTTTTGGCTTGGTTCATTCCTGGTAGTATAATTAGATGGGTGGCTCTGTTTACCGCCGCAGAAATGGCTCTTATTTTGTTGCTGGTAGGGGTGGATCCTATAACTTTTCGCGACTTCGGCCTTCTTGGCGCGGCTCTGGCTTTAATAGTTATTAATAATAAAAATGGATCAATCAAACAAAACTAAAGTAGTATTTTCTTCGCTGGCCATAGGGCTTTTTACTTTAATTGTTTTGGGATTAATCTGGTTTTTCTTTTTAGGTCCTTCCGCGCCGGTTGGCCTTGGTTGGTATCTTTTTAGTTTTGCGGCCGGGCTTTCGATGATAGTTTTACCCTGCACTCTTCCTCTGGCTTTTGTAATTGTTCCTTTATCTATGGGTAAAGGCGCGGTCAAGGGTTTTGGTATCGCGCTTTCTTTTGGAATTGGCGTAGCTTTAACTCTAAGTCTTTACGGAGTTTTGGCTGCTATTTTGGGAAAAGTTGCTATAGGAACTCTTGGGGCCCCGCTTGAGGTTGTAAAAAATTGGCTCTATTTTGTCGCCGGTTTCTTTGCTTATCTTTTTGCGTTGGGTGAACTTGGTTTAATAAAATTCCGCATGCCATCTTACAGCGGAGCGGCTCCGGCCTTTATCCAAAAACAGCAAGATTATATTAAAGCGCTTCTGCTCGGGTTATTTTTGGGAAATGTGGGGGTTGGTTGTCCTCATCCAGCCACGCCGGTTATTTTGACGCGTATTGCCGCTTCTGGCGATATATTTTACGGCTGGCTGCTCTTTTTTACACATGCTGTGGGAAGAATTCTGCCTCTGCTACTTTTGGCGCTTCTGGCCATACTTGGGGTAAATGCTCTTTCTTGGCTGGTGGCGCGCAAAGACAAAATAGAACGCGCAACTGGCTGGGGAATGGTTTTTGTGGCTGGATTTATTCTAGTTCTTGGTCTTTTTACCCATGATTGGTGGGTAAATTCAGGGCAACACACTTTTCTTGAAGAAATAACCCAAGAGGAACGCTTTTTGGATATCCTTGGGGCAAAATTGGGTACGGGAAACGCGCATAACCACGGCCTTGCCACTGGTACCGGCCTTTTTGGTCTGCCGCTTCGGGCCGGAGATTGGGTTTTAGTTTTTCTTTGGCTAATTCCGGTGTGGTGGTATTACGCTAAAAAGAAAAAAGAAAAAGCTGCCCTCGCGGATCCGGAAAAAGTAGTTGAAAATAAAGTTGTGGCGTGGCGTTTTTGGTTAAATATATTGCTTAGCGTTTTGTTGGTTATTACTTTTGTGTATTATCTTCCTTTGCGGTTTTTATACAACGCAACTTTTGGTATGGAGCAACATAAGGAGCAAACAGGAATGATGACTCAAACAGAAGGTCACGTAATGGATCAGACCGGAATGATGACCTCGACAATGGGTCATGGAGAATACCATGAAGAGGGCGAAATTAAAGAAGGACTGGTGGTAAATTTTGATATATCCCCAACGCCTGTTTTTACTGGAGCCCAAGAAAAACTTAATTTCTTTGTTAATGAAAAACCGACAAACAGTCCTGTATCTATTTCAGACCTGGAAATAGATCATGAAAAAGTTATGCATGTTATTGGTGTCCGCAGTGATCTGAATGAATTTTTTCATGTTCACCCTAAGCAAGCATATCGGGAGGTTTTACAAGGAAGCGGTAAAACAGCCCAAAAAGTTTTGGAGGAAATTCCGGGGCTTCTTACTATAGATCATACTTTTTCCAAGCCCGGGGTTTATAAAATTTGGTCAGAGGTTAAAAAAGACAGCGTAGATCATACGCTTGGGCATTCTGAAATTAATGTTGAGGGAGAAGGAGAGCGGGTAAAAAAAGAAGTTAATTTTTCGCGAAATGTTACGGTGGGGAATTATCAGGTATCGTTTGCTACAGTTAAAACTGTAGTCAAAGGAAAAAACCAGCAACTTTCTTTTGACGTTCATACCCTAACTGGCGGCGAAGTTGAGCTTGATGATTATCTTGGCGCCTCAATGCATCTTTCGATTATAAAAGATGATCTAAAACAGCTTATCCATACACATCCCGCGGAACAAGGACACAGCGGTTTTCTTAGAATACCTGAAGCGCGCGCCCACGGAGGAGAAGAAGAAAATATACCCATGAATGGTGAAAAAGGAAATATGCCGATGGGGGGTGAACATGGGATAAATTTTCAAGTTGTTTTGCCGGAAGCTGGTCTTTATAAAGCATTTGCCCAGTTTCGTCCCAAAGGAATTGATCTTTCTCCGGATGAGGCGCTGACTGCCGAGTTTTGGATAAAAGTTGAAGAAAAAGAGCCACTTCCTCTTTCCCCGTGGTGGATTAATCTTTTATGGTCTCTTATCGCCATTGTTGTTTTAAGCGCGGTAGTAAAAAAATATCTGAAAGTGGGATGAACCCCGTTAGAGATCGCGGACGCGTAGTTATAAATAAATGCCTTTAACTAAAAAAATCTTATCAACAGTAATAATTATAGAACGTGGCTATTTATCGTCCGCGTCCTATTTCTAACGGGGTGAATAAATATTTTATTTTGATTATAGCGGGGGTGGTAATTGTCGGAGGCGGTATAGTTTATCGGGTATTTTTTTTACCCGAATCTTCGGTGCCGGTAACGACTGGTAAAACGCGCGAGATTACTATTGTTGCCAAAAAAAATGAATGGCGGTTTGTGCCGGAAGTTATAGAGGCGGAACGCGGAGATAAAATTATCGCAACTGTGGTGAATGAAGATGACTATGATCACGGATTTGCCATTGAAGCTTTTGGAATATCGCAAAGGATGCCGGCTAAAAGCACCATAAAAGTTGAATTTGTGGTAACGCAGGAAGGAGATTTTCCGTTTTTTTGCTCGGTGCCTTGCGGGGAAGGCGATGTTGGCGGCAAGCATAGAACTCATTTTGATATGATCGGGAAATTGCATGTGAAAAGTATAATAAGTGGGACTAAATAATTTCTCGTCGCTAACTATAACTAAATGGGGACGATTAGACAAAAATTGAGTTATACGCAACGCGGAGCTATTTTTGGTTTAATTTTGGCGATTATAAGTTTAACTATATTTACAGTACTGGTATATCAGAACGACGAGTTACATAATTTTTTAGAAAGCCTTAGAGATCATCCCTTAAATTATGATAGTCCACCTCCGTCTGCATGCGAACTGAATAGACTATGCGTAAGTACTGAGATGGCCTTAAAAGGAGGGTGGTGGGTTTATCTTCTTTTGATATTTATACCTATGATTTTTGGTAATCTAAAAGATCAGTCCAAGAATAAGGTCAGATAATTTTTAAAATATGACAAAACTGGCGCTTAAGGTAAAAGGCATGCACTGCGTTCCCCGCCAGTTAGATGACAGGCGATTATAATAAAATTATAATTACGTACATGACCCAAAAAGTATTAAAAGTTGGGAGTTCAATCGCCGTAACCATACCCAAGAAATTGGCCGAAGAATTGGATTGGAAACC
>OBEQ010643670.1_pt1 | contig 22530 bp, 24 predicted proteins | sample 1670901 | NCBI WGS metagenome assembly OBEQ01 (sample SAMEA104232315, study PRJEB22302) | groundwater metagenome | biome: forest; feature: aquifer; material: groundwater | place: USA | collected 2011-08-07 | depth 5.4 m
TATTTGGATAGGCAGGAATCAGGGCTCCGCTTGGCCTCCCCACTTCAAACGTGCGCGGCTGGACGGTAATCCCGTTCTGGAAATGAGCGCGCGCTATAAGGAGTGCAATCGTCGGCGAGTAGAAGATTCCGTATCCCGCGCGCACAACCAAGCGATTGTTGCGCAGCGGCGCCCAAGCTAAGCCCAAGCGTGGCGCGAAGTTGTCTTTATCCGTGCGAAGCACGCTGGTGTCAATGCCGGCAGCAGCCAGTGTGGGCGAGGGATTCTTTATCGGCGGCTTCGCACTCAACTGCAGGTCATAGCGCAGTCCGAGGTTCAAGGTGAAGCTGGGCTGCACGCGCCATTCGTCTTGCACGAAACCGGCGAGGTCAACGACGTTCGGATGTACGACGACTCCCGGCGTTCCCAGGCCGGAAAAAGCCTGCAAGTAGCGTTCGCCAGGGAGGGGTGCGGGCACGCCCGCCAGACTTCGGCCAAAACTTTCCAGGCTCCTAAAGACGTAGTTGCCGGAGAAGTTCTGCGCATTCAGGTGGCGGTTCCAATCGGACAAAACGTCAGCTCCTGATTTCAAACTGTGCCGGCCGCGCAGATAGGACAATGTGTCTGACCACTGCACGCGATGTAGCGGTGTTTCTTGTGGCGTGCCGGCGGGTCTGCCGATGATCAGAACACGCTGGCCCCTTTCAAAGATGTCCGCCAGCGGGTTGCTGCTGCGAGGATGAAAACCACCAACGCCTTGCAAGTAGGCGAACCGTGCGATATTGACCAATGCGGTCGAAAAAGTAGAAATAACAGAAGCGGTCAGTACATCGTTGTCGAGTGTGCCGACGCTGCTGTTCTCGAAGGAAATCGCCGCACCTCCGGACAACGTACTCGTCAGCCTCTGACGGCTCCAGCGAGCGGTTAACGAGTGGGCAGGAGCAATGTGCCAATCGAATCTTGTGAGGTAAACATCCTGCTGGATCGGCGCGACCCAGGAAGCTGCTCGAGGAGCAAGGTAGTCCAGCGCCCGTTGCTGAAAGACGGCGACCATCGGGTCCGGGGAAAGGCGGAAGCCATCTGGCAAGTTCAGAATCACTGTATTGGGCTTCTTACTGCGTAGGCCTTCGTAGTTCAAAAAGAAGAACAACTTGCTCTTGATTAGAGGCCCGCCAAAGGTGCCGCCTAATTGGTTGAAGTGAAAAGGGCCCTTCGGCTGGCCATTGCGCTTGTTGATCGTGTCGTTGGCGTTCATCGCTCGGTCGCGGTAGAACCAGAAGCCAGAGCCGTGGAATTGGTTCGTTCCGGATTTGGTGACCACGTTGGTGACCCCGCCGCTGGCACGGCCGAGTTCGGCCGAATAGGAGTTGGCGTTCACTTGGAACTCTTGCACGGCTTCCTGGCTGAATTGGTAATTACTGGTGCCGGCGCTAGCGTTGGAGAAACCCTCGCCGCCGAGTGGCTGGTCAAAGAAAGAGTCGTTCTGGTCAAAGCCGTCGACCAGCAACCCGTTCATGGCGCGCTGCCCGGCGAAGCTGAGGCCGCCGCGGGCGTCGGTGGTTACGCCGGGGGTCAGCAGCACGAAATGGGTGAAGTCGCGGCCGTTGATGGGCAGACTCGCAACGGAGCGGCTGTCCACGGTAGTGCTCACTTGGGTTCGCGTGGTCTCGACAATCGGCGCTCCACCGCTCACGACGACCGATTCTGAGTGCGCTGACAGTTGAAGAGTGAGCGTCAGGCTGATTCGGGCGCCCACGGTGACGACCACATCTTTCAGGACGAGAGTGGCGAATCCGGCGCGTTCCGTGGTGAGCTCGTAAGCTCCCGGCGCAAGCACTGGAAACTAAAACAGCCCGTCCTCGTTGGTCGTTGCCGTGAACGTGGCGGAGGTCTGGGCGATGCGTGCCTTCATTGCCACGCCGGCGACGACCGCACCCGACGGGTCCGTGACGATGCCTTCAATCGAGCCGAGATCCCGAGTCTGTGCTGCGGCGAAGACAGCACATGCCATCACCGACGCGCATGCGGCAATGAGGATCCAGATGTGGCCCCGCTTCGCAGCAATGCGCGATGCACACGCGTTATGTCGCGCCGTCATTCTGAGTTCCACCTCGGCAAGACGAACAATCTGAGCTGAGTCGGGACTTTCTGCAACGGAGCAATCCTCTGCTCTGCACGCTGGGTTCAGGATGGCACCAGCCCCTGACAATCCCACACTACTTGCGCGGGGCGATTTCGGGAAGATTCATGCGCCGCAGCAGGTTGTTGAACCGCGGGTCGGAGTGTAGTGGCTCGTATTCCGGCAAGGCCCTAAGACTTAGAAGGCCGAAGGCATGAACCTCGAATTCCTTTTCCAGCCACATGAAAGCTTCATCCTTGCGTCCCAGCGCGGCACAAATGCCAGCATAGGAACCGTAATAAGCGTCTTGGGGCTCGTTTCGCCCTTTCAACTCGGCCAGCAGCTTCTCGGCCTCGGCTCTCCTTCCGGAAACTGCGTAGTCGTAAGCGAGGTGGGTCAGCGGTATTGTCTTTCTGCCGGAGAGCTCCACGGCTTTCTCGTGCTCAGCAATGGCTTCAGGGAACTTCTTCATTTTCATATAGATAAAGCCAAGAGGGAGGTGTATATCGTGGCTTGGATCGAGTTCGATCAATCTATGGAACTGCGCTATGGCTTCGTCGTAGCGCCCGAGTATGGCCAAATGGAAGCCGACCTGGTTGAGTATGTTCGGGGAAACGGGGTCCAACTGCTGCGCGTGCTGACTCATCGCCAAAGCCTCAGCGTTCCTCCCCAGTCCGTACAAAAACACGCCATACCACTGATACCCATAGGCGTAGCCGGGGCTCAATTCGATGCCGCGCTGGAACTCCTTTTCGGCACCGGCCCAGTCCCAATCGTACCTGGACTTCGTCCAACCCAGAGCTGTGTGCGCCTCGCCTATCCCAGGGTCCAATTCAAGGGCTTTCAAAGCCGAGGCGCGCGCCTTGGCTGCGGCCTCCTGCGGAGGCATGGCAGCCGTTAAAGAGGTGCCGCGGCCGAGCAGGTTGTACGCGTCCGCCAATCCGGCATAGGCTAGGGCGTAGTTTGGGTCAAAACGAATGGCCTGCTGAAAGTAGGGGACACTCTTCTTCACTGCCTCTGTGCTTCTCTTGTTCACGAAGTAGCGGCCCTGGAGATAAGCCTCGTAGGCTTCTTGGTTCACCGGCGGCCGCGGGCCGGCTAGTCGAGTCTGTTCTCCCGCCGTAAGTTCGATCCGCATCTCCCGTACGATGTCCTGGGCCATCTGGTTCTGCAGTGCGGGGGCTTCGCGCAGGTTCCGTCCATAAGGCTTGGCCCACAGATGCCGGTCTGTGGCCGCCTCGATTAATTGTGGCGTGATCCATATCCGGTCGCCGTCTCGTCGCACCGTGCCCTCCACGACCGCGTCCACGTTCAGCTCCCTGGCAATCTGCGGCAATCCTTTCTTCGCCCCCTTGTACTGCATCGCCGAAGTCCGCGAAATCACCCGCAGCGCCTTGATCTGCGCCAGCTCCGTCGTCAGAGCGTCGGTCATCCCCTCCACGAAGTACTCCTGGGCGGGATCGCCCGTCAGGTTATTGAATGGCAGGACGGCAACGGATTGAATTCGCGGCCCCGCGGCTTTGCCCAATAGGCGCTGCCGCCAGCCGCTTAGGTTTAGCCCCACCGTTATCGCCAGCAGGAACGCCGCCGCAAGCGCCATGACGAGCGCAGCGCGCCGAACTTTGCGGGCGCGAGCTGCGGGCTTGACCACGGGGAGAGTGGGCGCGGCCAACCGACGCAGGTCCACCGCCAACTCCTTCGCCGATTGGTAGCGGTTTTCCGGCTCCTTATCGAGCGCCTTGAGAATCACGGTCTCCAGGCCTGGAGACACGCGCGGGTTCAAGCTGCGGGGGGGACGCGGCATCTTGTTGAGAATGGCGGCCATCAGTTGGGGCCCATGCGCCTGCGAAAATGGGCGCTGGCCGGTGGCCATCTCGTAGAGGACTGCTCCCGCGGCATGAATATCCGTCCGCGCATCGGCTGGCTCGCCGCGCAATTGTTCCGGCGCCATGTACGGGAGCGTTCCCGAGAGACCTTGTGTTTCGGTGAGTGCCTCGGCTTTGGCAGCGGCCTGGCTCACCGGCCGCAGCAGTCTGGCCAGGCCGAAGTCGAGCACCTTGACTTGCCCTTTCGGAGTGACCACGATGTTTCCCGGCTTCAGGTCGCGATGCACTACGCCGTGCTCATGCGCCTCCTCTAACGCAGCGGCAATCTGCGTGCCCAGCGCGGCCACTTCTTTTTCCGGCAGCGCTCCCTGGGTCAGGCGATCCGCTAACGTGGCCCCGGGCACATACTCCATCACGAGGAAGTCCAAATCGCCCTGCCTGCCAAACTCGTAGACTCCTCCGATGTTGGCATGGTTCAACTTGGCCAGCGCCAGGGCTTCGTTGCGGAAGCGCCGCCGTGCGGCTTCATCAGCCAGCAAACCGGGAGAAAGGACTTTCACGGCGACGTCACGCTCCAACCGGGTATCGCGCGCGCGATAGACCTCACCCATCCCCCCCGCACCTAAGGGCACAAGGATTTCATACGGCCCCAGCTTTGTGCCGCTCTTCAACACCCCGCCCTCCACTGCAGCACACTCCAGAAAATTGCGGTCTCCTTGTTCGTGCGCGACAATCAGCGACTCCACCTCCCGCCGGAGCGATGGCTCCGCGCAGACCCGATCCAAATAGGCCGGGCGTTTCTCCGGTGTGCGTTCGAGAGCGCCGGTGAGAACTTTCTTAATCTGTTGCCATTCTTCCGGAGTCACTTGGGTCATTCCTTCTTCATTTCCCGATGAAGCCAAGCTCTTGCCGTAGTCCATTCGCGTTTCACCGTGGCCGGCGAAATGCCAAGGACTACCGACGTTTCCTCGATGGAGAGCCCGCCAAAGAATCGCAGCTCAATAATTCGGCTTTGCTGCGGATCTAAGCTGGCCAGCCTCTTCAAAGCATCATCCAGCGCCACAAGGTCCACTTCGAGGTCTTGCGGCAGAGCGATCTTTGGATCCAGGGTTAATCGGGGAGCCCCCGCCCCGCGCTTGGCAGCCAGACGCCCTCGGGCATGATCCACCAGAATGTGCCGCATCAGCTGTGCAGCAACGCCAAAAAAGTGAGCCCGGTTTTGCCACTGCGGAGGCTCCTGGTGAACCAAACGCAGGTAAGCCTCGTTCACCAGCGCCGCGCTCTGCAGGGTGTGATCGGGGCGCTCGCGCCAAAGATACCGGCGCGCCATGCGGCGCAACTCACCGTAAACCAGGGGTATCAGAGCTTCCCGTGCTTCGCGATTGCCCTGGCCCCAGTTGACGAGCAGTTGGCTGACCGTTTGGGCCAAGCTCGCGTGATTTCGTGCTACCACCTGTTTCAACCTATCGGGACTTGCCCGAGAAGATACCGCCCGAGGCCCATTAAGTCAAGGTGCCTGAATAGCTTATATGGCGGCCTTCGCTCTTTGGGAAAGCACTAACCACCGCTCCCAAGCCTCAGCCCAGGGAATTCCAAAATGTGTGAGCCAAATTGCCTCTCGTTTTCGCTTTATTGAATGAAGGCACCCTCGGGTACTCACCGGACGATCGCGACAGTCCCCTAAGGAGGGTAGGACAATGAAAGCAAAATGGCTCATCTTTACGGCCTTAGGTTTTGTTCTTTTCCACGAAGGGTCGGCCGCGCAGGCGCAGACCAAGAGGTACCCCGGTTCGGATCTGGGTATTCCAATTGTGGCTCAATTGAGCCGCGCACAAGCGGCGCACCGCAGCAACTTCACGGCCGCACCCGCGCGGGTGATGGAAGCCTCCGCTAGCGGGCGTCTGCCCGCCTTCTACCAGGAAGACACCCCATTCTCGTCGCAAATGCGCCTGTCCGTCGCGCATCTCTTGGGCGGCCGGTTGCGCTTTGATGCCTTTTACCGCGAGATCTCCATCAACAACATGGTCCGCGGCGGCGCCCAGTCGAATGACTTTTGGCAGCCGATGACTGGAGGTCAATCGGGGAGCCCGGAGAAGAGCTATGGCTTCACCCTTTCGTTCGCATTCTCGGGCAGTGGGGCCAAAGAACGTTGAGATAAGTTTGGAGCGGAGGTGGAAAGTGGAGGATGACATGATTTTCGGAGGCAAGAGCTTTTTCTTAAGCCTATTCCTGAGCACTGCCCTGCTAGGAGCGGGGACATCTGTTTGGGCCCAGACACCGCCCAGCAGATTCGTCTACTTCGCGAATGCAGGTAAAGACTTTTTTGTAGGCGACACGGGCAATGTCACAGGGTTCGCCATTGACCCTACGACGGGCGACCTGACGGTCATCCCAGGGTCGCCTTTTAAGGCCGGGATAAATCTTGCCGCCGTTGCTCTCGATCCTTGCGGCGCGTTCGCGTATGTCGCGAATTTCGGCAGCGATAACGTCTCGGCCTTCACGGTCGACCCTGATACGGGCACGTTGACTGAGATTGCCGGATCGCCGTTCCTGAGCAGCGGGCAGGCGCCCGGCATGGTGACGGTGGACCCTACCGGCCGATTCGCCTACGTGCCGAATCGCGGTGCCCCCACTTTTTCCGACCAGCACGGGATCACGGCGTACTCCATCGACCGCGCGACTGGGGCCCTCACCGAGATCAATGGGTCGCCTTTCTCGCCGGACGGGGAGAACACGAGCCATGTCACCGTATCTCCCGACGGCAAGTTCGCCTACGTGGTGCACGACCGGAGCGACTTGATCTCCGGGTACAGGATCACTCCAACCGGCGCGTTGAGCCCAGTCCCAGGATCGCCGTTTTCATCGCAAGGGGTTAAGCCTCGCATACTCGTTATCGACCCCACCGGACGGTTTGTCTACGTGCCGAACATCACCAGCAACAGCGTGGCGGGTTTCTCGATCAATCCCACCAGCGGAACCATCACCCCGCTCCCGGGCTCACCTTATGCGGCCGGGAACGATCCGAGTGGGGCGCGTGGGAGCGCCATGGATCCCTTCGGTGAGTTCCTCTACATCTCAAATCAAGAAAAGAACACCATCTATGCCTACCTGATCGATAGCTCCTCTGGATCACTCACGCTGGCGCCCGGGTCGCCGTTCACGGGGCGCCTGCAGCTGTTTCCTCAGACATTATCGGTCGAGCAGTCCGGTCAGTTCCTCTACGTGGCCAACGCCCAGTCGAACAATGTGTCCGTCTACACCATTGATCGCACCACCGGCAGCCTGACGGAGACTCCGCATTCGCCGTTCCCGGTAGGCAGCAATCCTTTCTCGGTCACCACCAGCCCAGCACCCGCGTGTAACGAGCAGAACGCACAACCTCGCTAACGCGGCCTATCTGGAGCAACGATCCGTGCGACGAGGACCAGGCAAGAATCCTACAGGGGAGGTCAAATGATGAGCAGGGCGATAGGAAACGTGCTTCGGATGATTTCGGTGGTTCTATCGCTGTGTGCCGCGTTGGTGGCGTCGGCCCAACGAACCGATACATTCATCACCATCGATTATCCTGGCGCCACGGTAACGGACCTGAACGGGATCAACGACTCGGGCGAGATCGTCGGCCTGGCGACGCTGGCGGGCGGCAGGAGACAGGGCTTCCGGTACAACGACGGCGTGTTCACCGACATCAACTACGCCGGCGCATTGCGCACCGAAGCGACCGCCATCAACTCGCAGGGCGAGGTGGCCGGGTTCTTCCAGGACGCGGGCGGACAGTTCCACGGGTTCGTCCTCAACCAGCACGACACCTTCACGGTCTATGACTACCCCGACGCGACTACGGGCACGTTCGCCTTGGGCATCAACCCGTTCGGGACCCTGGTGGGCGAGTTCAAGATCGGGCAGGTCTTCGGCCAGCAGGGGTTCGCGTTCATCTACAGAGGCGGCGAATACGAGCAGTTCGTCCCCATCGGGTCCGTCACGGCCATGGCCTTCTCCATCAACCCGCTCGGGGATGTAGTCGGGGCCATGGTCGACGCAGCGGGACGACAATCAGGTTGGCTCCTGGACAGCGAGGGGGAGTATACGCTCTTCTCGTTCCCCGGCGCGACGGCCACCAACCCGCGCGGGATCAACTCCTCGGGTGAAGTGGTCGGAGTGTACTTGCTGGGTCCGGGGGTCCAACGCGCGTTCACCATGAACAACGGCGTGTTGAAGGACTTCACCTACCCTGGTGCGACAAGCACTCGATTGCTCGCGATCAACGATTGTGGCCACATGGTCGGGACCTACAACCTGCCGGGCGACCCCGTGCGGCACGGCTTCCTGCTCGCGCAAGGAGATCCACAATGCAAATGAAGAGTCCTTTGTTCTCGCGTGTCCTGCTGAGCGTCGTTCTGCTCGCGGCTTTGATTCTCACTTCCTGCGGCGGCTCGACCAGCTCTGCCCCCCCCCCCCCACCGTCCGTGTCTGTCAGCATTAACCCAAGCTCGGTGAACGTGCCCGCCGGGGAAACGCAGCCATTCGTGGCAACAGTAACTGGTTCGAACAACACGTCAGTTAGCTGGAGCGTTCGGGAGGGCACCGCGGGCGGGACGATCAACAGCTCGGGGGTCTATCTGGCCCCTGGCGCCTTTGGCACCTATCACGTCGTGGCCACAAGCCAAGCAGATCCCACCAAGAGCGCGACAGCCACAGTTACGGTCGCTCCAGTCTCCGTGGCGATCATGCCTGCGTCGGCCGCCATGAGGCCCGGCGGCACACAGTCTTTCAGCGCGACAGTAACCGGGTCGAGGAATGTGGGAGTGATCTGGGCGGTTCAAGAGGGTGTTGCGGGCGGCACGATCACCGATGCCGGCCTTTATACGGCTCCCACCGCGCTGGGCGCCTACCACGTGATTGCCACGAGCGTCGCAGATCCGAGCAAGAGCGCAACAGCGACTGTCATCGTGCAGACATCTGGCTTTTTCACTCCCACGGGCAGCATGGGAAGGGCGCGCGGGGGTCAAACGGCAACACGGCTGGATAATGGGAAGGTCCTGGTAGCTGGAGGCGGCATAGGCGGCTTTAACTGGCTTGAGCCCTTTCCGATCGCGGAGCTGTTCGACCCTGCGACCGGGAGCTTTACCGCGACTGGCAGCACGCAGCGCGAATTGCACACCGCAACGCTGCTCAAGAATGGGAAAGTACTCGTTGCCGGAGGCATTGCCAACGTCAGCGGAGATATCGGATTTGGCCCCTTTATCCCGGAGAATAGTGCTACGGCGGAACTCTACGATCCGGCCGCCAGCTCGTTCACACCCACCGGCAGCATGGCGACCCCACGCTTTTCGCACACAGAGACGTTGCTGAAGAACGGGCAGGTGCTCGTGACTGGGGGATGGGGTGTAAAGGTGACCGTATCTGGACCAAGCACGAGCATTAACTTTCCCGCAATCGCAACCGCAGAACTCTACGATCCGGCCACTGGCTTATTTACGAGTACCGGCAGCATGGCAACAGCACGAGCCCAACACACAGCGACGCTGCTGCCAAACGGGAAGGTGCTCGTGGCGGGAGGGTTCACCGAGCCCATCGAGCCCCTCGGTGCCAGCGCGACTGCGACTGCGGAGATCTATGACCCGGCCACGGGTTCCTTTACGCCTACCGGTAGCATTGGAGCCGCACGCGGTAATCACACCGCGACGCTGCTTTCAGAGCTTCCAAATGGCAAAGTGCTCCTCGCGGGAGGCGCCACTATCTTATTCCAAGATCCCGCGCCCCTTGCGATTGCGGAACTCTACGATCCGGCCACTGGCCTCTTCACGCCTACTGGCAGCATGGCGACAGCACGAGACCAACATACAGCGACGCGGCTGCTAAACGGGAAGGTGCTCGTGGCAGGAGGCTTGGACGGGGATGGTGTAGGCATCACGGCCGCGGAACTCTACGATCCGGTCACCGCCTCCTTCACGTCCACCGGCAACATGGCAATGGGTCGGGGTGACCACACAGCGACGCTGCTGCTGCAGAATGGGGATGTGCTAGTGACAGGCGGCTTTGCCCGCGACTCTGGATTTCCCCCACGTTCTAGATTCCCCCTTGATGGTGGTGCTGCAATCGCGACGGCGGAACTGTATAAATAATCATTGTTGAAGGAGGATGACCTCCCGCTTGGGGGACGAGGCACGGGATAAGTCTGATGAAACTGCAAGTGACCTGCCCAAACAATTTGTCTCACTATAGGGGTTCACCCCACGAATACGTGAACGTGCTACGCCAGCACCAAATGATCCCCAGCATGAGTCGGCCGGCGAACCCTTATGACAATGCCAGTTGCGAGAGCTTCATGAAAACCTTGAAACGGGAGGAAATCTACGCGAACCGATATGAAGATATTGGGCACATGCGTGTGAACATCGAAGAGTTCATCGAGCAGTATTACAATCGGCAGCGCCTGCACTCGGCGTTGGGCTACCGTTCTCCGGAAGAATTCGAACAGCAGACTGAATTCCTGAGGGTGGTGGAAAACTCTGCGAGTGCAACCCTAGTGTTTTTCAGAGCATGACGAAGACTCGCGACAAATTTTCTGGCCTCCTTGGAAGCCGGGAAGAAAGCTCAAAAACGGCAAGTGTGCCCATCGAAAACTGTCTCATCAGAGGGGTGCAGTCGGCAAAGTTGGGTCCAACTTGGGTCCAACTACTGCCAAACTAGGTCCAAAACCGTGTACCATGACGCAGAACAAAGCTAGACGGACCAACAAGATAGATTTTTTGCAACTGCCTTGGGCGCAGGAGGTCCGCGGTTCAAATCCGCGCGCCCCGACCATTATATATAAGGACTAGGCGCGGGAACTTGGCGGTAGACCCCCCTGGTGTTGCACCAGGAGCGCTGTGAAAGACGAGCCGCTCTTGCAAAGATTTAATCGGCCGCACACGATCTGTTCTTCGGGGAAACGGCTCTTCTTCATCCTCCCATCCCTTAATTTATATTTAAAAAGCTTGATTCGAGTTTATTCTTAGTTTACATCCAGCATTCTGTAAAGGTTTTAAGATCTAAGAATACAAACATTCTCGCACACAATTATTCATCTAGAAGCACCTTTTATCCGTAACATTCAATGCAGGCTGCAATGAAATCTTTATTGCGGGTTGCAGGTATAAACGCTTCGAGTTACATGCAGTTGGAAGAGATTCAATTGGAAAAGATTCAGTTGGAAGAGATTAGGGATCAATCCAAAGACTGAGCAAGAACTTTTTAGCGGGTCTCAACTATGCGTATTGAGGGTAAATGGCTGGTAGTTGTGACTATCTCGGTTTTTTGCTTAGCTCCCGTCGCGCACGGCGGCTCCCTCGATATCAGAATAATAGCCATGTTTCCTAAAAATATAGCTGAGTTAGCCCATGTGGATTTGACCGAAGCCAGAAAGTTTCCGTGGTTTTCGCAGTTCAAGGCTCAAGCTCTCCCACCGCGCTTCACGGAACTTGAGAATCTCCTGGCCGCTTCCGGCGTAACAACCGATTCACAAATTAATGGACTCACCTGGGCCCTGGCTTCTGGTGACGACGGAGCTGGAAGCTCCCGCAATAGTGTTCCCACTGCTGACCCTCTTCTTGGAATCGCTCTCGGCAGCTTCGACTCGGACCTGGTGAAGGACGCCTTGAAAGCACGCAACGTATCAGACACGCAGGTTCGCGGTTACCAGATGTATCCGTGCGGTTCTTCTTGCCAAGATCTTTACATTGTCTTCCTCGATTCGAGCACAATTGCTTTCGGCCAGCAAAGCCTCCTCGAACGTATGCTCGAAGCGCGCAGTGGCGCAGATGACAGCCTCCTGCAAAGTGACGATATGCTCCCCTTGATCAGTCAGATCAATGGCAGCGGTATATTTTGGAGAGTTCTTAACTCCGCCGGCGCTCACCAGGCTATCCGCCAGATTATGCCGGAAGTCTCAGTCTTCCAGCAGGCCACCAAGCTTTTGGACAAGATGAACGCTCTTGTGATTACCGTCGGCGGCTCGAACGACCTCGAGGTTCACCTGCAGTTAGTTTCATCCTCCTCTAAAGCCGCTGCCACTTTTTCTCAACTGATGCAGGCCGGCCTGCTGCTCCGACAATATCAGGCCAGCAAATCGGATCGCAACCTGGCAGCTTTGCTCGATTCAGTTCGTATTCTCGCTAACGGTCTGGTCTTAGAGGTTTCGTTTTCAGTGACGAATGACCAAGCAATCAGCCTTCTTCATGACAACGCGTTCTCCATGAAGAGGTCAGGGATTTAACCCGCCAACAGTAGAGCTCTCTTAAAGCCGAGGGAAAGGTCCTACCAGCAGGTTACAGCAAACTATGGCAAACGGGGTAGGGCAGGCGTTACTACGGAGCGACAACGGTGTTTACTCCGCCGGTCGACGATCGATACTGGAAATTTTACCTCACAAATACCCTTCTGACCCTACATCCGGTAGAAGCCCTGTCAACGTAGTAGATAGAGACCAGGCTCTTGCCAAACGTAATTGCTTTGAACGCGTAGACGAGAAGCGTATCAGCTGTGTCTCTACCGAAAGAGACAGAAAGGGTGCTTTGTGACAAAACCTGCTGTGGCGAATGAACAAATCGATCCGATCCAATTGGAGCAGCAAGCCAATGCTGCTCGATTCCACAAAGCACTGGCACGTCGCAATTTTCTTAAGAATGTCGGTCTCGCGGGCGCTGGCATCGCCGCGGGAAGTATGCTCCAGGGATGTCTGGGCGGCGGAACCGTAAGTAGTCAGACTGTTGCGCAACCTGACGTCCTTAATTTCGCACTTAATTTAGAATATCTAGAAGCTGAGTTCTACAATCGCGCCGTTACAGGAAACTTCTTGCCTGCGTCTGTCACGGGAGGTTCGGGGCAGATCACCGGCGGCCAGAAAGTCACGTTCGCCACGCCGCGGATTGCGGATATCGCCCAACAAATCCTAAACGACGAAATCGCGCATGTGAAATTGCTACGCAGCGCGCTCGGAAGCGCTGCCGTGCCTGAACCCAACATTAATCTTGCGGCCCTGGGGATTGGCTTTGCCAATGAAAACGAATTCCTCAACCTATCGCGAGCCTTGGAAGATACCGGCGTCAGTGCATATTCCGGGGCCGCCACGCTGTTGAGCGATGCCAACCTGCAAGCGGCCGCGCAGATTTTGGCAACGGAGGCCTATCATGCCGGAAACATTCGCGACAACGTAATCCAGAGGAGCATCGCCGCTGCCAAGACCGACTCCCTCGATGTCTTGCCAGACGAAGCTCATTTCTTTGCGGTTGATTCGAACGGTCTCGCAATCAAGCGGACGCCTTCGCAGGTCCTGGCCATTGTATATGCCAAGGCCACGCCCGGCACTAACAGCGGAGGATTCTTCCCGAACGGCGTAAACGGTAACATCAAAACGGTGTAAGGGGAAAACATGAAACGTACAACACTGCTCCTCTTTTGTTCGTTCGTCTTGGCCGCGCCTGCGGCGTTTGCTCAAAATCACGGAGAAGTTGGCGTGTTCGCCGACTACTTCCGATTGCAGCAAGCTCCGCGAGACCTTTTTGGAGTCGGTGCCCGCGCCTCAGTAAACGTGCACAAGTATGTGCAGCTCGAGGCGGAACTGTCTTATGACTTCGAACGGGGGTTTGCGGAACGCTTTCAAAGAGGCTCCACGATCTCGTTTTCGCACTCCAACCTGCGAGCCTTACACGGCCTGTTTGGTCCGAAGCTTCAGGTGGGTAAGATGGGATGGCTATCGTCTCGCGTTTTCGTCACGGCTAAGGGCGGCTTCTTGAACGTTGGTTTCTCAGATGCCCATGCTCCCGTGGCATTCAGCAGCCAGCTCAGCTCATTGCGTAGCTCGAATAACAAGAATGCCGTTTTCTATCCAGGTGGAGGCTGGGAGGGTTATATTGGGCCCATCGGTCTGCGACTGGACGTCGGAGACGAAATTTTCTTCAACAATGGAGCGAACCACAACCTGAAAGTGACGTTCGGGCCTCACATCAGGTTCTGAATAAACAGAAGCTGGCCCACCCCATATCCTATCTTCCGGCTTTGAGTAATACCAGATGTTCCGTCAAAGATTATAGCAAATTCAGTATAGTAACCGTGATTTTATGGCTTTAGACTCCGTGTTTGCAAGTAGGCGGAGATTCAGTTTGTGACATCTACTAACTGTCTACGGGACAACGATTCTGAGTTTCAGCAGTATCTTGCAGAGAAGATTGCGGGCATCGCTAAGATGGACGAAAGCGCGCTCGCAGAATTCTATGAGCGTACCAGTCGGTGGGTATATGGCGTCGTGCAGCGTATATTAAAGAACCATGCGATCGCCGAAGAAATTACCCTTGACGTTTACCTTCAAATTTGGCGCCAAGCTGGGCAATACAACGCAGGGCGCGGCGGCCCGTGGACCTGGCTGCTCATGATCGCCCGGAGTCGCGCCATTGACGCCTTGCGTTCGCGAAGGAAAGAAGCGCAAGAGGAACGATTTGATTCGGTGGACGGAATTGACCATCATTCCCCCTGCGGGGAGTGGATTATGTCGGAGAATGGACGACGGAAGATTATCCGCTCTGCTCTCGATTCGCTTGTCCCAGCCCAGCGGGAAGCCATTGAACTGACCTTTTTTTGGGGCTTGAGCCATAACGAAATTGCTGAGAAACTTCAGCAACCCTTGGGCACGGTGAAATCCCGCATCCGGCTTGGGATGCTCCGATTAAGGGATCGTTTGCAGCCTTAAGGGGGACTATGATGCTAGATCCTCTGCACAAGGCCGATGAATCAACCGAATGGGCTGCCCTCTATCGGCCTTGCGGACGTTGTGAAACCTCTTTCCAGCGATTCGCGCGGCGCGTCCGCTGCGAGAGAGTTGGGCTCATAAGCGACACGGCCTTTGAGTACTGCCATTTGGTGAATACCGTCGCGTTGAAGATTGTGGAAGGGGCACTTGGGAGCGTTTATGGGGATCTGGTGAAAATTGAGGCCACCGAGCCGGCTTAATTGCGTATCGAGGTAAGAAAACAGCCGGCCCTGCAGCAAAGGATCTTCTGAAAAATCTAGTCCAGGGACCAGATGGCTGGGACAAAATGCGACCTGCTCCGTTTCAGCGAAGAAGTTGTCGGGATTGCGGTCCAGAACCATCTTGCCCACCATTTGCAAAGGTACGAGCTCCTCAGGGATAAGCTTTGTGGCATCAAGGACGTCAAACTCAAAGCGATCCGCCATCTTTTCGTCAAAGATCTGAAGACCAAGCTCAAACTCCGGTAAATCACCGGCAGCTATCGCATCCCAGAGATCCCGCCGATGAAAGTCCGCATCGGCTCCATTGATCTTTACGGCTTCATCCCACAACACCGAACTGGTTCCCAGTTTCGGCCGCCAGTGGACCTTAACAAATTGGGTTTTTCCGGCTTCATTGACCAAGCGGAAAGTGTGAATCCCGAACCCTTCCATCATTCTAAAAGACCGAGGTATGACCCGATCGGACATAACCCACATGATTGTGTGCAAGGACTCAGGCATCAGAGATATAAAATCCCAGAACGTGTCATGCGCCGAAGTAGCTTGGGGAAATCCGCGGTCCGGCTCCGGCTTGACCGAGTGGATGATGTCCGGAAACTTCATGGCGTCCTGAATAAAAAACACGTGAATGTTATTGCCGACCAAATCGAAATTGTCTTCGGAGGTGTAGAACTTAACTGCAAACCCTCTCACGTCGCGCGCCAAGTCGGCTGATCCGCGCTCGCCGGCCACCGTAGAAAATCTGACATAAACGGGAGTTTTAAACGCCGGATCGGAAAGAAACGCCGCCTTTGTCACCTTTTTCAAGGAGTGATATGGCTGGAAATAACCGTGGGCTCCGGCGCCTCGTGCATGGACGATCCGTTCGGGTATTCGCTTATGGTCGAAGTGGGTGATCTTCTCACGCAGAACGAAATCTTCCAGGAGAGTTGGGCCCCGGTCTCCGGCGCACAGCGAGTTTTGATTATCCGAAACAGCGAGACCTTGGTTGGTTGTGAGTGGAACCTCATCTGGGTCCGCTTGCTGATGTGCTTCGCCGCCTTTGACTTTGATTTGCTTAATGTCGGTACGAGATGCCTTCGATTTAGTCGGGCTCTTACGCGTCATTTTTCATGTGTCCTATTAGAAGAATGTTTTTAAGAAGCCTGAACAACTCAAATCAATTTGGGGTAACTGTAAGCGAATGCACACAACTGAGTAATTTGCGACATTGCAGCCAGTTCGCAGACTGCGCATAACCCTGGCTCGCCGCCTCGAAGGTAACACTTGCCTGAGCAGCGTTCCGCATCCGCGTCACGGGGTGAACTCCTACGATGACGCTCCCCGGGTCTAAAAGTGACTGAAGAGCCCAATCAAAATAATGAATGGGATGGGCACGCCCAGGAGCAGGAGCAAAATTGAACGCATGCGTTAGTCTCCGTAATTGAAATCACATTCATCAACTAACCAGCACACGGTCACGCTGCTTACCGCCGATCGTTGCGGCAAAGCTCGCGCAAAAAGCGCCGATTAAGAGGGCGAGGAATGTCCAGTACATGGAGTGCGCTACCGCTTTGCGGGCGTTATCGGCAGCTTGCCGAGCCCGGGCGAAAACGTCATCAACTCGCTTCTCAGCTTCCGGTTCGCTAACTCCGGTCTTTGCAGCCACGACATGGGCAAGATAAGATTTGTCTGCTGGCGGCATACTCCCTTCCCAGAGGCCGTTAGCAAAAATGAGTTCAATCTCACCGCGTACCGAAGCATTGTCCTGGTCGGAACTGGGAGCACTCGTTCGCAACAACGCGTCTACGAAGTATCCATTCGGCCCAAGGCTACCCCGCGACTGAGCCGATCCGGACGCGTCTGCCGCTGTCGCGCTTGCCCGTGCAGCTCCGCCAATCATTGATGTGGCTGCCGACGTCAGAAAAGCCGCCGTGATAACAAGTCCCACCGCCCAGACAAGAAAACCATGCGCGGTATCGCGGAAATAGACTTCATGCGTGTGAACACTGATCCACTTCGTACGCAGCCGGCCTGCAAGATAGCCCCCATAGACGAAGCGATTAGTTGCATCAGGACCAGCCAGATGATGGCTGTCCAACCGATCGTGGAAGCGGATGCGCCAGCATTCGCCCATGGTGAAACCGCCGAAAAACCGATCCCGGTGCCCAAGGCGAGAAGTGCAAGCGACAAGGCTGCGGCCACGAATGCGCCAGCAATTACTGCTCCCCAAGACACGCCGGAACTATTCGAATCATTTGTGACAACAGCATCAGTAAATGCGGCTTGCTCCATATGGACCGATCCGCCCTACGTCAATTTGTTTCAGCAAAAAAAAAGAGGAAGCCTTGAATAGACTTCCTCCGCCTGGATTACAGGGTTCCGCGCGCGGCCTTTCTGGCCACATCGCTATCTGTTTTCTTGGTATCAACAGAGGATTCCCCCGTGGAGGAAACATCCTCTGCGCCCGTAGCTTTCAGAACTTCCTTGGAGCGCGTGATTTCCTCTGATGTATCGCAATGCACGGACAGAAGAATTCCGCCCTTCTGCAGGCGGCCTTCGTATCGCTTCGCTTCGAATTCAGGGATACCCATGCCGATCAAAGCACCGGTAACTCCGCCCACTGCTCCACCAACTCCCAGCCCAGCCAGTGCTGCCATGATCGGTCCTGCCGCGATGAATGGGCCTAGGCCGGGGATCGCCAACAAACCGACGCCTGCCAGCAGGCCGAGCGTGCCACCTATTACGCCGCCGGTGGTCACGCCTGCTGCTGTACCCTCAGGCGCTTTCGTAGCCTTTTCGGTTCCCATGTCCTTCGGGCCGCCAAGACTCTCCGGCAATAGTACGGAAATATCCGCAGCCGGAAAGCCCGCTTTGACAAGCGAATCCGTGGCATTTTCGACTGCAACGCGAGTTGAATAGATTCCAAATACTGCTACTTTTTTACCTGACATTTGTCATTCTCCTTTTTGTTCAACCAAATGGGATTTCTTATTTCAAAGGTACGACTTCGAGTTGATTGGTTACGTTTCCTTGTCCGGCCACGCTTACAGCCTTGGCTTCCAAGTTGCTCTTCTCCTCATCGGACCGCACTGGCCCGCGGAGGGTGACCTTGCCATCTTGGGTGATGATTTTGATGTTGTGCGCGTACGTGGAAAGACTCGCATCCTGGTGGATCGCTTTACGAATCTTTTGCGTGATGGCGCGGTCCGAAGGATTCATCTTCTGTTGATCCGCGGTAGGGGGTGTCTGGTCCTTGTTTTTCTTGGTGTTGTCCGGTGGTGTCTGCTGAGGATCTTGGTACCCCGGGATCGGTGTCGCCATCAGGGAGACGCCAAAAACCAGCGAACCCAGAGACAATAGTAACCGCGGTGATTTAATCCAACTTCCGTTCATTGCTGTTCCTCCTTTTGAGATGTGTTACTGGTATTACTCAAGAGCGCGACTAGGCGCGAGCTGCCTTGGTCTTCCTCGACGGGCTGCTGCCTTCCTCCGACTCCTCGGATTCGGCGGCCTCGAGATTAATTCTGCCCGCCAGTTGAGTCAGCTTTTCATCGGTATCTTTCTCTTCATCAAGCGTCTGCTGTAAAAGCGAGACTGCCTTGTCTTCCCCGAGAAGCTGGGCGTAGGTGCGGACGCAACCGTATCCGGCGATTTCATAGTGCTCCACCCGCTGAGCGGCGGAGATGAGTCCAGCGTCCAACTCTTCGGGCGCGGGATCTTCCTCGATCATTTCGGCACCTTCTCTGATGAGGCCCTCCATGCCTTTGCATTTCTTGCCCTTCGGGCTTTCTCCGAGAGCCTTGAAAATCTTTTCGAGCCGCGCTGCATGCTCCTTCGTTTGGTTTAGGTGTTCTTCAAAGCCCGCTCGCAAGTCCTCGGAAGTCGAGGCCTTGGCCATCTTGGGTAGGGCTTTCACCAGTTGGCTTTCGGCGCTGTAGAGATCCTTCAGTTCCTCGATGTAAAGATGTTTCAAGCGATTTATTTCCATTTGAATCTCCTATCAGAGCCAGAGTCGTCAGGTCTTCGAAGCTATTCCAAGTCCAGAGTGAACGCGGGCCCGAATGCGAGCAATTCCGTGAGCGGGAAAATGCTGCGACTACAATAAACAACTTCGACGCTCGACCTGCCATACGGGGAAACGAGTAGGGGATGTGAATTAACCGTGTACGGGTCTAGAGCTGTGTGGCGCCGGACGCAATTTTCTCCGCACGGAAAGCGAGATGCTGCAGGACCTGTGACCGGACCGAGTTTTTGTACCACAGCGAATGAGCGAGTCTACATCACAGCACTAGGCTGCGAAATTGTATTCGGCGGCACCAAAGCGCCACGAGGGTGGCCGGACCGTGTTGTAGACCAGCCATTTTTCAATCGCGATCTCCGATTCCTTCAAAAACCCAACGATCTCTCGCTTCAAGCGCTCGTATGGCTGTTTTAGTTGCGGTCCCGTTGGCAAGCTTTATGATGCTCTCGGGCGGCTGCCAGGGGCTAGGTACTGCAGTTTAGAGATAGGGTTAAAAACCACTCGGGGTCGGCTATCGTAAGCAGTCGTCTAGCGCGTTTGCTGAGGACTGGGCTCGCGGGCCGTTTTTGCCAGTCTTATCTGCAGAAACGATACTGACTGGGGCACAGGGGGTGTACAAAATTGCACAGACTCCAGCTGTAGTCACCGCTAATATGCGCCTCGCGTGGAGCCAGACGGTATGGACGAAACCACCGTCCTGGTCTGCTCTTCCGCTTCTTAAATCGAACCTTGGGAGGTAAAGAATGAAATTCAAGATCGCGATGGCATCTCTTGCGTTGGTCATGTTTGTGGGCACTGCCGGCCTGACTGCGGCGCAAAACACCACAAAAACCACTCATAAGAAAACGCGGACGCTCTCGGGCTGCCTTCAGGCTGGGGATGACGCGAATGAATACAAGCTCACCACAGCGAAAGGCAGCACCTGGGAAGTCAAGAGCGATACCCTCAAACTCGGCGATCACGTTGGACACACGGTAACGCTTACCGGCGTGGTCTCCAATGCCGCCATGCACGGCATGAAGGAAGACGCTAAGGCCGAGGCGAAAGAGCACGGCAGGGACAAGAATTCCACCGAGCATGGTCACATGACCGCAACGAATTTGACGATGGTCAGCAACACTTGCAAGAAGTAACGGAGGTTATACATTCTCGATGAGGGCCCTTCGCTAGCTCTTCGTTAGGTCATCCGGCCGAATTGCGAGTTCAGGGAGATGGTGTTTCGAAATCTATACCTTGAGGAGAGCTTAAAATGTCATTTCTGGCCTGGATTGTGTTGGGTTTGGTCGCGGGTTTCATCGGCAGCAAGATCGTGAACAAGACCGGAGAAGGCATTCTCCACGTAGAGTTGAAGCGCCGACTTGTGACCCACCGCTGTACTTGATGAATCGTAGCTTCCGAAACTTGCTCAAGTACAATTATCCGTTTAAACAGCCCAGTGGTTCTATCGCAATAGAATACAGGAGCAACCCATGCACGCGTCCGGCTTCACTCACCGAACTTCCCGACGTCGAGCTGCCAAATCATATCGCGGTACGGAGAGGCACCCTGCAGCTGCGCCCAGCGAGCCCGCAAGACTTGAAGACATACTTCTAACCGATAAGCTCAAGTCGCGCCGGCGCCGCAAGCCAAATTCTCACTACGAGAACATCGCTCTTCACGCACTTGTGCGGGTTATGGCTACTTCCCCGCAAGAATTAGTCGACGAGTTGCTGCGCTTAGCCCTCGAACTATGTAATGCCGGCACATCCGGTCTCAGCCTTCTCGAAATGTCTCCGCAAGGTGAGCAAGTGTTTCGATGGACACACTTAGCAGGAGCACTGAGAAAGCATGTTGGGGGAAGCACACCCAGGAATTTTAGCCCTTGTGGCGTGACACTTGAGCACAATGCACCGCAGCTATTCGCCCAACCGGCTCGCTATTTTCAGTATCTCGGCGAAGTTGGTGTCCCTATTGTCGAAGCCCTGGTAATCCCAATATATGTTGGAGACCAAAGACCGGGAACAATTTGGATTGTCTCGCACGACGATGAAATACATTTTGACTCGGAAGATGTCCGTATTATGACCGTCCTCGCAGAGTTTACTAGTTGTGTATTTCAGCTGACTCATGCATTGGAAACCGAACGCCAGGCCCGGCAGGCCGGCGACAAGGAAATCGCCGAGCGTAAGAAGACGGAAGAGGTGCTGAGACAAAGCCAGTCTGGTTTGGAGAGCATGGTAGATGCCAGGACTGCACAATTACAGCAGCTATCTGCCAGACTGATGGCATTACAAGATGAAGAACGAAGGCGCATCGCCCGGGAACTGCATGACTCAACAGGGCAAGTGCTGGCGGCATTGAGGATGACTCTTGATCAGATGCAGAAAGACTTATCTACTGCCAATTTGCATAGATTCGAACAATGCAAAGAATTGATAACTTTAGCCGCCAACGAGATAAGAAATCTTTCTTACTTGCTGCATCCACCGTTGATAGAAGAGATCGGACTGGGCTCTGCCGTTGCAGAGTATGCCCAGGGATTTGAGAAGCGAAGTGGGCTTAAAGTTCAAGTCGAAGTTTCGGAGGATGTCGGGAGACTTGATGCGGCTCGCGAAATCGCACTCTTTAGGATCATTCAAGAGAGCCTTGGCAATATTCATCGGCATTCAGGGAGCGCTACTGCCAGCGTAAAAATATTCTGCCTAGACGAAGATATTGTGTTGGAAATTGGTGATCAGGGGCGGGGTTTGCCGAACGGTTCAGGAGACACGATGACCTTCGGTGTTGGGATCAGGAGTATGCAAGAACGTGTTCGCGAGTTCGGTGGCACTTTGCAGATACAATCGAATGGCTCTGGGACAAATGTGCGGGCCGTGTTGCCCCGGCAATCTTCTGTGGGTTTGGCTTTTGAACAGACGGCGTGATCCTTTTTTTCCGGGGCCGGACCGCCGGTCTCAGCGCTCTCACACCGCTCCGTACGACGCCCTCGGGCCAAAACCGCTTCCTGCCTCGCCTGTCGATTGGCAAGGAGCCCAGGATTCCTCAACTATTGGAATACACAGCTTGGCGTCCCGGGTTTTTGGTCCCAACTTCCAGGTAGAGGGCCCCGCGCAATCCATACCGCGATACGCAATGGCGCCGTCTAGGATGCACTTCCAATGAATTGTAGTGCCATCCGTGCTCTTTTATCTCGTTGACGGTACTTATCACCTGCTATCCATCACGGCAGGGGTCGTTGATTTCCAGGGCCGATCGTCTACCCGAATTTTTTATTCGAGCAGGACGATTCGCCGAGCGAGGCGGTACCCCTGCTCACGAGGCAGGCGTGTCCCCCTAACCTGCTGTGGGCTCGGCAGAGCGTTCGATTACAAACCTAAGGGTTAATTTTCACTTGGGGATGGGAATCGTTCGGAGATGCTTCGCCTCTTCTTCGCTGTGGGGAAAAGTGTGGGGACTCCATGCATGCGGAGCCAAATTGTCCTACATCCTGCCACTACTATATTTCTTGCTAAACCTTTTGTTTTCAAAAACGGGGTTGAGAAGGAAGGACTTCCAAGAGATAGCCCGGCTGCCTTGGGCGCAGGAGGTCCGCGGTTCAAATCCGCGCGCCCCGACCA
>OBEQ012197639.1_pt1 | contig 22530 bp, 18 predicted proteins | sample 1670901 | NCBI WGS metagenome assembly OBEQ01 (sample SAMEA104232315, study PRJEB22302) | groundwater metagenome | biome: forest; feature: aquifer; material: groundwater | place: USA | collected 2011-08-07 | depth 5.4 m
TCTTGCTCGATTAATAACTCGTTGACTGCTTCCCAGGTTTTATTGGACAGCATGAGACCGCCAAGCACAGACTGCTCAGCTTCGACGGAGTGGGGAGGTATTTTTAGTGATCTTACCTCGGCATCTTCCCCAAATTTGTTGGCACTTCTTTCATGCAGAGAGTCGACCATGACCTAAACAATCATTCCTTTGGTTGGCTGCTATTTTGTCTTTTAAGACAGAAAACTCCGTTGAATTTGAGGTCGATAATAGAGTGCATCTAATTCGCTGGCAATCAAATTGCGCGATTGGTTGAGAACACTGCATGCTGCAGAGGAGCAATGCGTGTTATCGAAATTGCGGAGGTGCTTCAGATTCAATTTATAAGAGAAAGAATGATAAAACAATCGCTTCATCAATTTGTGAAGCGTCAAATCAGCTCGGAATTCTTATCTTCCGTGCTGATTTAACAAGCGTCGATATGAGGTAATAATTATTCAGCTACTACTCAGCTACTACTCAGCTACTACTCTGCAACTACAGCGAGCTTAACCGTTGCGACAACTTCGCTACCCAACTGAATATCAATCTCATACTCACCCAACTCACGAATTGCGCCGGTGGGTAATCTGACTTCGCTTTTCGCGACTTCAACACCAGCATCGCTAATTGCCTGAGCAATATCACGGGTACCGATTGAGCCGAACAGCTTGCCTTCATCACCAGCATTTGCACCGATGGTAATGGATAATTCGGCGATTTTAACAGCGCGGGCTTCAGCAATCGCTTTTTTCTCAGCGGCGGCGGATTCTAGCTCAGCGCGGCGCTTTTCAAACTCAGCAATATTGATTGCATTGGCTGGAACCGCTTTGCCGAGTGGGATCAGGTAATTACGACCATAGCCCGGTTTGACATTCACTTGGTCGCCTAAGCCACCCAATCTACCAACTTTCTCTAGCAGAATGACATTCATTTCACTCTTCCTCTTATTAACTTTAACTAACTATAAATTCTGTCTTTAAATTCTTGTTTTTAAATTCTGAGCCTGCAGATAAAACTACGCACTGCCGCTGCCGATTGATCGCCAGCGTCCGCGAAAATCAAAAAAACTATCCAATAACGCAATACCCACTGTCAGCAGTACTACGGGTTGGGAAAAGATTAGCGCGATATAAAATATCACCAACCAAATTCCACCAAAATGTCGTTGTTTCACCAGCCAGTGAACCAAGGCAATGCCACTAAAAAGAAACGGCAATGCAGCGAGATAACCCCAACTGCCACTGTAGTTATTAACCAGCAAACAATAAATCACTGGTCCTAACAACAATAGCGCTTGCAAATGACCCAAGCGCAATTGATGAAATTCCGCTTGAAAGCCGCCTGGATTATAAAGGCTGGCCTGCCACCACCTAGCTAGAACTAAACACAGCAATGCATTTAATGTACAGCTATACGCCAAGGCACCCACAATAAAAAACTTATCGGGTGATGACAGTGGCACATCGCCAATTCCTTGTCGCGTTCGCTCCTGGCTAATTTCCAGGAACACCTCACTAACCGACTGCACGACTGCATCCAAATGGGCGGCTAAAAACAGCTGTAAACTTAACGCTGCAAGCACACCACAAAGCACGCTGACTACTACTGCTTTCTGCCAAGATGCGGTGATTCTCAGCACCACCGCTGCCAACATTGTTACAATGAGTGTAACAACAGGAGCCAGCGACAAAACAAATAATGACGAATCCCCAGTTCCGTAAAACACCACCAGCAGCACAGCTGGAAGTAACGCCCACAGAAAAACTATAAATCCATCACTCAGCCCGCGGCGCATCACTACAAGTGCGACCACTGCCGCGCTAACCAGAGGGAGAAACCCGCCTAGTGCAGCGGCAATAGCTGCTTGCGTACGTCCCCGCATTACAAATTCAGCTAGCGCACGCATACAAACAACCTACATCCACAAACCTACTTTGAGCCGATCAAGCAGTTCTTAATCGTGCTGATCAGTATAGGGAAGCAACGCCAGAAAACGTGAACGTTTAATAGCAGTAGATAATTGACGCTGATATTTTGCTTTAGTCCCGGTAATTCTGCTTGGTACTATTTTGCCTGTTTCTGAAACATAGGCTTTTAAGGTCTCTAAATCTTTATAATCGATCTCTTTAACACCTTCAGCAGTGAAACGGCAGAACTTACGACGACGAAAAAAACGTGCCATAGAATCGCTCCTAATTTAATTCTGTATACATTAATATTCTAAGAAATTGATTTACACTTCGTCGTCAGCTGCACCAGCATCAGTACCATATTCTTCATCAGTTTCTTCAAATGCTTCTTCATCTGAGCCAAATACCTCAGGTGCATTTGTATCTGGGCGACTAGAACGACGATCACGACCCTCTTTTTCCTGCTTCATGATGAAAGATTCTTCAGTGACAGCCTCATCACGGCGAATAACTAAATTACGCAGAACCGCATCGTTGTAGCGGAAGTTGGTAGTGAGTTCATCTAGAACGGGTTGATCACATTCGATATTCATCAGAATGTAGTGCGCTTTGTGCACTTTGTTGAGTGGGTAAGCTAGTTGACGGCGGCCCCAGTCCTCTAATCGATGCACTTTACCTTGGCTATCTTCGATAGATTTGGTGTATCGCTCGATCATTGCAGGAACCTGCTCGCTCTGATCAGGGTGGACCAGAAACACGACTTCATAGTGACGCATAAACAACTCCTTATGGGTTTGCTTTCCACATCCGGCGGATACAGTAAAGCAAGGAGATACAGTCTTTATAGACTAGACCAATTTTTCGGAACGCGAATTCTAGGGGACTCATGGAGTAGATGCAAGGAGTTCCACCGAGTTAAAACAAAACCTGGATACAATCTAGACTGCAGGAGCGGGATGATGCCTCTGTCTTATTGCTTCAAAAAGACACACCCCCGTAGCGACCGACACATTAAGGCTGCTAACCGTGCCATACATAGGAATATTGATCAAAAAATCGCAATTTTCTCGTGTTAATCGCCGCAATCCTTCTCCCTCTGCTCCCATTACCAAGGCAATGGCTCCCTTCAAATCAGCATCATAAAGAGACTTTTCTGCCTCGCCGGCGGCACCTATTATCCACACGCCTTGCTGTTGAAGTTGTTGTAAGGTGCGCGATAAGTTAGTCACAGTTACAAACGGAAGTACCTCAGCCGCGCCGCTGGCTACCTTACGAGCGGTGGAATTCAATCCGGCCGATCTGTCGCGCGGAGCTATCACGGCATCAACTCCCGCGGCTTCAGCTGAACGCATGCAAGCGCCAAGATTGTGGGGATCGGTGATACTGTCCAAAACGAGCAGCAAGGGTGGATGTGGCAGGTGTTCAATTAATTTTTGTAAAAAAGCTTCATCATGAGTTTCACCCAGAGCACAGTAAGCGACGACTCCCTGATGATTGCCTTCGTCAACCAGATCATCAAGTCCGCGACGGCTAACAAACTTGCAAGGAATACCTTCACTCTTGGCAAGATCAAGCAATTTTTTTATGCGCTGATCATCACGTCCATTCTGAAACCATATTTCTTGGATACGCGGTGCATCGCTTTTTAAAAGGCCCTGCACCGCATGAATGCCGTAAATAAGTTCTTTATCGCTCAAACCAACCTCTACAGCACCGTTGAAAATAGAAACTCGTTACTTTGGATGGGCTACTTTAGCGATTCTCACTGCAGTTTCAACTGATTTCTCTACGTTCAACTGAGCTTGCGTTCTTAACTCGGGTCGCGCTTCCGTACCTGAGAAGCTACGCCGGGCTGCGCACCCTTCTGCTGCTTTTTCTTTTTCCCATGCCGTGACTTTTTCTTTTTGGTTTTAGCAGCGCCGGTATTTTTGATGTCTCCGCTGTCAAACTTCGCTTTGGATTTTCCCTTGCCTGTTTTGGCTTTACCCTTATCGCTGCTTCCCTTTGTACCAAGAGCCTGTGTGTCACGCGCTGGAGTTGACTGTTCCGCAGTTTTGCCGGATTTGCGATCCATTTTACGTCCGGTCTGCTCCAGTCCAACCAACTCAAAATCAATTTTTTTATCATCCAGATCGACACGGATAACACGAACCCGCAATCGATCACCGAGATGATAACTCATGCCGGTACGCTCACCCTGCAGGCGCTGTTTAACGGGATCATAATGGTAGTAATCCCCTTTGAGCGCAGTGACATGGATTAAACCTTCGACATAAATATCAGTGAGTTCCACGAACAAGCCAAAACCGGTAACACCGCTAACCTGGCCATCAAATTCATCACCGACGCGTTCAAGCAAATATTCGCATTTCAGCCAACTCACTACATCGCGCGTGGCTTCATCAGCGCGGCGCTCGGTCATGGAACATTGCTCACCCAACTGCAACATGCTTTTTACGTCGTAGGGAAAAATATTCTTCTTCGCAATTACTTTTGCGCCCGGCACTCGCTCAACATTTTTTGACTCTTGTCTCGAGCGTATGACATGGCGAATAGCGCGATGCACCAGCAGGTCCGGATAACGCCGAATCGGCGACGTAAAATGGGTGTAAGCCGTATAATTTAAACCGAAGTGGCCTTTATTTTCCGGCACATAAACGGCCTGAAACATAGAGCGCAACATCATAGTTTGAATGATATGTGCATCGGGACGTTCAGTTATGGAAGCAAGTAATGATTGATAATCTTTCGGCGTAGGTTTTTTACCCCCGGAGAGATCGAGCCGAAGCTCACCCAGATACTGCCGCAGATTAAGCAGCTTATCGCCACTCGGACCTTCATGAACCCGGTAGAGGCAGGTCAGCTCATGGGCTTCCAGAAATTTAGCCGCACAGACGTTTGCACACAACATACATTCTTCAATGAGTTTGTGGGCATCATTGCGGAATACGGGGACAATCTGTTTTATCTTGCGGTCGTCATCGAAAATAATTCGTGTTTCGACAGTATCAAAATCAATTGCGCCGCGCTCATCTCGTGCGATACGCAACACTTTATATAATTGATGCAAGGCTTCTAGCTGCGGGATGACTTGTTCACGCAACTCGCGCATACCCTTGCGCGCTTCTGTCGGCTCCGTCGAAAGTATTACGCCTACTTCGGTGTAGGTTAAGCGCGCTCGCGAATGCATTACAGCTTCATAGAATTTAAACTTGCTGACGCGCCCTGCGGCAGTGATATTCATTTCACACACCATGCAGAGGCGATCGACATGTGGTTTCAATGAACACAGACCATTGGATAATTTTTCTGGCAGCATGGGTATGACATATTCGGGAAAATAAACCGAATTGCCGCGGACGATCGCTTCTCTATCCAGCGCTGATTCAACCTCCACATAATGAGACACATCCGCGATGGCGACGAATAATCGAAAGCCGCTGCTCTTGGTCGCCTCACAGTAAACGGCATCGTCAAAATCTTTCGCGTCTTCACCATCAATCGTCACAAACGACAGATGACGCAGATCGACGCGTTTGCTCTTTGAATCTTCCTCTACTTCATGGGGCAGAGCAGCCGCTTCTATTTCCACATCCTCTGGCCAGATGTAGGGAATCTCGTGGGAGCGAATAGCAATATCAATCTCCATTCCTGGGGCTAAATGATTCCCCAGCACTTCAACGATTTCACCCACGGGGCGATTTTTCTTCGATGGCTGTTCGGTAATTCTTACCGATACAAATTGCCCAGGTCGAGCGCCGCGAACTTTGTCGCCTGGGACAAGAATTTCCTGCGTAATACGCTGGCTATCGGGCACCACAAAATGTGTCCCTCGCTCTTCATAATACCTTCCCACAATCTGTTGCGTATTATGTTGCAACACTTCGACAATCGATGCCTCTTTGCGCCCGCGATGATCAATACCTGCAACCCGCACCAGCACATCATCACCGCTAAATACCTTGCGCATTTGACGACTGCTCAAGTAAAGATCTTCACCGCCGTCTTGCGGTATTACAAAACCGAAACCATCTCGATGCCCTTGAACTTTGCCGCGAATTAGATTCATGCGATCGACCACGCCGTAATCGCCACGACGCGTACAGATCAGTTGGCCATCGCGCACCATCGCAATCAATCGGCGCCGCAGCGCTTCAATTTCATCGTCGAGTTTTAGATCAAATTCGGCACAAAGCGCGACATGATCCAGCGGCGCAGCCGACTCCTGCAAAAATTCAATGATGAATTCTCTGCTCGGAACTGGCGAAGCATATTTATTGGCTTCACGTTTTGCGTAAGGGTCTTTTATCAGGATTTTTTTCTTCATTAGTTGCGTTTATTCGAGATTTTTCATCAGTATAGAGGGGTTTATTGGAAATGGGCAGATAAATAAATGATCACTTATGAGTCACAGCATCGATTGACTTTAGCGTTGAGTATCAGTAAAGTCCGCTTGCTTAAATCAGCCCAACACTGTCTTGCCCAGGTGGTGAAATTGGTAGACACGCTAGCTTCAGGTGCTAGTGGCTTTACGGCCGTGGAGGTTCAAGTCCTCTCCTGGGCACCATCGCGATCTTATACACTAAAGATCAGTAACTTAATATATCTCGATTCTCAATGGTACTAATTGTGGTACTAAACCAAGACCAAAAAAATACTCAATCACTTCTATCTTCGCAACAACACCTACTATTTTCGTTATCTGTTACTGCCTGAACTAAAGATCGCCTTTGCGATTTCCGCGATTAAATATTCATTTGACGAAAATGCTCGATACTGTTTTGCAGCTAGCATCGAGCTAAGTAGCGGCTAAAAATAAAAACTCCTGTAAGTTTACCGCTGGGTTATCGGTTTAAGAAGTGGTGTTGTGAGCATGAGTTTGCCAAATGCGGAAATTTCGAAAAATGTAGAAATAGATTAAATCTAGAGGTGAGGCTATACCGAAATTTTTTTGCCGATTTCTCCAAATCGTGTTCCTCGATATAAGCCGCACCTACTAATCCAAAACACCTGCAAATTAGCAAAGCCTAGGGAACTGTAGTCTGACCATTTTCATTACTCCCCCAACAGCGCACGCCATTATCATCCAGCGCGCAAGTATGTAGATCGCCGGCCGAGATGGCACTAGGGTTTACCAGATCCGATGGTACAGTGCTTTGACCATAGTCGTTGTTTCCCCAACAAATCACACTGCTACCATCCAATGCGCAAGTGTGCTTTCCACCTGTCGCGATGGCGCTAGGGTTCACTAGACCTGCGGGGTCGGTGATTTGGCCGTCGGCGTTATTTCCCCAACAACGCACGCCGCTGTCATCCAAAACACAGGTGTGACCGGTGCTGGTGGCTATGGCCCAAGGATCGGCTAAATTACTGGGGGCAATAGTTTCACCGTATAAGTTGACACCCCAGCAGCGCACGCCGTTATCGTCCAACGCGCAAGTGTGATCACCACCGGCGGCGATATCGAATGGGTTTGATAAATTCGTCGGTACTGTGGTTTGACCTTCGAGATTTCTTCCCCAACAATGCACACCGTCATCGACCAGCGCGCAAGTGTGATCCCAACCACTCGCTAACGCATAAGCATTAGTTAAAATAGCCGGTACTGTTGTTTGGCCCGACTCGTTTTCTCCCCAACAGTGAACGCCGTCGTCATCCAGTGCGCAGCTGTGGGACATGCCAAGCGAGACAACACTGGGGTTAAATAAATCCGTCGGTGCAATCGTTTGACCTGATGCATCATTTCCCCAACAGTGAATACCAATGTCATCTATTGCGCAGCTGTGCTGGTACCCGGCCGCGATGGCGAATACACCGAACATAGTACTACTGGTGGAAGTACTGCCTCCACAAGCGAGAGTGTTAATGCCAATTAAAATAGTAAATATAACTTGTGCTCTGAATATTTTACTAAACATCTTTTAGCTCCAACTCAATTATGCTAATGGCTGATCACCGCAACTGTGCGTACTTGCCAACACAGTTGCGGCATATTTTCTTAATAACCATGAATAATTTACAGAGATTACAACTAAGCACTTACTTCGTACGCTCTATGTCATAGTCGTCATAGCGTATGATGTGAAATGGCTAGTCCTATTATGAATGGCGGACATTATTGGGGGGCAGTTGCGGCCAAATTTGATAATTTTGAACGCTTTCTACATTTTCTGAAATTGAAATGCGATTAAGGGATGATTTTTCTTGAACCTAGAAAAATCAGTTGAACCCGCAGCGAGGGAGGCTAAGGTGCTGAATATGCGGAATTTTTTCTGATTTTTTAAACGTAGGCGTGGTCACTCTCACGGTAAGTTTAAAAAATCAGAAAAAATTTTGCAGATTTAGTGCCTTAGACTTCCGCAGTAGAGGGCAACTGATTTTTCTAGGTTGAAAGGATAGTTGGTAGTTGTGCTCAACACCATGCTATTTTGGGAGACGCAAAATCTTGCGTCTCTACACTCGTTCAAATTATTTATTCAAAAGGATGTCGCAAGACAATCGTTTCATTGCGATCGGGGCCAGTGGAAATAATATCTACCGGTGTGTTGAGCACCTCTTCAATCCGTTTAATGTAAGCCTGAGCATTGGCGGGCAAGTCGCTCACCGTTTTTGCGCCGACGGTAGAATCACTCCAGCCAGGCAACTCTTCGTAAATAGGTTTAATGTCGCCGTAATCATTTACATCTAACGGAATACCAATCTCATTGCCTTTGTTATCTGTGTAGCCGCGACATATTTTAATTGTTTCTAAACCGTCTAATACATCCAATTTAGTAAGACACAGGCCGGAGACACTGTTGATTTGAATCGCGCGCAGCATACCGACGGCATCAAACCAACCACAGCGTCTGGCGCGGCCCGTGGTGGCACCGAATTCATGGCCTTTTTTCGACAAATGTGCGCCTATGCCGTCAAACAATTCCGTCGGAAAGGGACCAGAGCCGACTCTTGTGGTGTAGGCTTTGGTAATACCGAGAACATAATCGAGATAGAGTGGGCCAAATCCACTGCCGGTGGCTGTGCCGCCTGCGGTGGTATTGGACGAGGTTACAAAAGGATAAGTGCCGTGATCAATGTCGAGTAAAGATCCTTGCGCGCCTTCAAATAAAATATTAGCGCCTTGCTGACGATAATTATGCAGAGTCGCAGCGACATCTTCCATCATGGGTTTGAGTTGTTCGACCATCGCCAAGGTTTCAGCTAGAGTTTGCTGATAATTAATCGGCTCAACCTTATAGTAGTTCTGTAACATAAAATTGTGGTATTCGAGCACTTCTTTGAGTTTTTCGGCAAATGCTTGCTCGTTGAGAAGATCACCCAAGCGCAATCCACGACGTGATACTTTGTCCTCATACGCCGGGCCGATGCCTCTACCTGTGGTGCCAATCTTCGCTTCACCGCGGGCTAATTCTCGCGCCTGATCAAGTGCTGCGTGGTAAGGTAAGATAAGTGGGCAGGCCGGGCTTAAACGCAACCGCTCGCGCACTGGAACGCCTTTGGCTTCGAGTTCGGCAATTTCCCTTAATAAGGCTTCGGGTGATAACACGACGCCGTTGCCGATAAAACATTTTACGTTAGCGCGCAATATTCCCGACGGAATAAGATGCAGAACGGTTTTTTTGCCATCGATCACCAGCGTGTGGCCGGCGTTATGTCCACCTTGAAAACGCACTACAGCGGCGACATTATCCGTTAACAGATCAACAACTTTACCCTTGCCTTCGTCACCCCATTGAGTGCCCAATACAACAACATTTTTGCCCATAGCTCGCCTACTCAAATTGACTCATCAACTTATCTTACACAGATCAATTTTTAAATTGGTTTTATAACAAATTGATCGCCTTCTTTAACTAGCTGGCGATCACAACCTAACTCTTCATAATCGGCTACCTGTCCAGCAAGACCGCAGATGACCCGTTCGCCCGTTGCGCGCAATTCGCAAATTTTTTGCCATACAGCCGGGGTTTTTGCTTCCGCAGCGAAGATTGCGCGCGGCAGCGCAACACGATTTTCTGTCAGCGATAGAAAAGCTTTTAGATCACAATCAAATCCTGTGGCAGGGCGATGGCGGCCAAATACGGTGCCCACATCATCGTAGCGTCCGCCTTTGGCAATGGCCTGACCGAACCCGAGTGAGTAGGTGGCGAAAACAATTCCAGTATGGTAGTTGTAACCGCGCAGTTCACTGAGGTCGACATGAAATTCAGTTCCCGGCATTCTTTCTGCGACAGCATGTGCCACGGTTTCTAACTCAGTCAGTGCTTCTTTAACTACCGCAGGTGCATCTTTGAGAATGACCCTGGCTTTTTCAATGATACTCAGGTCGCCGTTTAACTTCGCTAACTCGCGCAACATCGTGGCAATATTTGTGTCCGCCACCGTAGCGCTGATCAGCTGATTTATTTCTGATGCGGCCTTGCGTTGCAAGGCGTTAAACAGCAGTTGTTCATCTGCCGGGGCTAAATTTGCCATACGAGCAAGTGCGCGAAAGATACCAACGTGACCCAATTCAATAAAACAATTGCGCAAACCGGTGGCGCTCAACGTTTCTAGCATGAGGGAGATAATTTCGATATCAGCATCAAGACCAGCAACGCCATATAGCTCTGCGCCCAATTGAATGGGCGATCTTGAGGCCAATAAACTCTTCGGTTTGGTGTGTAATACGCTGCCAGCATAACAGAGACGGGTCGGCCCGCTTTGACCCAGACTGTGTGCGTCCATACGAGAGGTTTGCGGTGAGATATCTGCTCTGATCCCCATGGTCCGACCCGATAACTGGTCGACCACTTTGAAGGTCTGGAGATCAACATCTTGACTGAGGCCGATGAGCAAAGATTCGGTGAATTCCATCAGCGGCGGGATGACCAGTTGATAACCCCAACTGCTGTAAAGATCAAGTAGTTTGCGTCTTAAAAATTCTACCTGCCTCGCCTGATCGGGAAGCAATTCTTCAACACCATCGGGTAACATCCAGCGATCTTCAAGGGTCATATTTTTAAACCGTGATCTCTTTGTTGTGCCGTAACTGCTAGTTGCTGCTTGTAGCTTCTAAACTGTAATCATCTATTGCTGAGCTGTTATTTCTGAGCTGTATGCCGACTTTATGTGCAGAGCTATGGAATCAGCCACGGATCAAATATAACAGCCCGGTACCCAGCAGCATGCTAAAGAGGCCGAATAAACGCAACGTTCGATCGTCGGTAACTGCAAGCGATGAGACCAGCAATCGCCAACGGCGTGGATTGAGGAAAGGTATGATCCCTTCGATCACCAACATTAAGCAGAACGCTGCGCCTATGTCTCGCCACATAAAAGTCTCGCCACATAAATCAGACCGTTATCTTCAGCCTTCTAATTCAGCTTTTTTATAAAGCTGCCTAATTCATTCGCTATTCGATTCTTAATAATCTTCGAATAATTTTTATGTTCATATAACCCGGATTGTGATGGCAATACATCCACTTTAGTGTGGGGGAGCATTTTACAGCTCTGCCTTTCCAGTCCCCATCTTTACGGCACACAAACTGCCACGCTTCAAAAGTATTCACCCATTTTCAAGTGATTATTTGAAGTGACCATTTGAAGTGTCTAAAGTAATTAGCCAGGGTTAAAATTTACACAAAAAAGCCGGGGATTTCCCCGGCTGCGTTATGATAACACAATCCTTTCTCTGCAACATTAGTGGTTGTGTTTGTGGTGGTATTTATAGTCGGACACTGATTCTACTTGGCTGGTTTACTTAGCAACTGAACTCTTTAAATAACGAAAGAATTCACTGTCAGGTTTAACAACCATAAGATCGCCCTGCTGGCTAAAGACTTCTTTATAGGCGTTAAGGCTTCGGGTAAACGCATAGAATTCCGCGTCCAAAGAAAATGCTTCAGCGTAAGTAGCCGAGGCAATTGCATCGCCTTCACCGCGTGCCTTTTCTCCCTCTCGATAAGCTTCCGCTTCGAGAATTATTTTTTGTCGATCGGCATCAGCACGGATCGCCTCGGCTAATTCTTTGCCCTTCGAGCGATGCTCTCTCGCTTCTCTTTCGCGTGCGGTATTCATCCGATTGTATACAGAGCCGCTGACCTCTGGCGGCAAATCAATTCTTTTTACTCGAATATCAATTACCTCCACACCCAGATCACTGAGGGCGATTTCATTCAGGTCGTGCGTGAGATCTTTCATCAGCTGGTCACGCTCGCCAGACACCACTTCGTGCTGCGTTCTTTCGCCGAATTTATTTCTCAGGCCTGTGGTGATGCGCTGCGAGAGCAACTGCGCCGCACGCGATTCTTCGCCGTTGGTTCGTGTGTAATAACGCTCGACGTCAGAAACCCGCCATTTTGCGTAGGAGTCTACTATCAAGGGTTTTTGTTCAACTGTCAGGTATCGTTCGGGGCGTGAATCCAGGGTAAGTATGCGCCCATCAAATTTGCGGATTTCATGCATTATCGGCATTTTAATATGCAGTCCAGGCTTGATATCCGCTTCTACAACTTTACCAAACTCTAGCTTTACCGCTTTCTCAAGCTCCGTCACGGTATACAAACTGCTTGATGCCGCAAGAATGATGACGCCCAGTAATATAAGCAACAAGGTCGTTTTATTCATTATCTCACCTCCCTTTTACGCGCGGTTTGGGAATCCTTGCGCAGCTGCTCGACCACTCGATCGGTTAATTCACGCAGATCCGGCGACTCAGCAGCAATATCGCCTGACGGCAATGAGACTGTTGGACTGACCAATCTATCCAAAGGCAGGTACATCATATTGTTGCCGCCTTCCACGTCGACCATAACTTTGTTGGTATTGTTCAGCACGTGTTGCACAGCTTCGATATAGAGTCGGTCGCGGGTCACTTCGGGGGCCTTTTTATATTCAACCAACAATTTCTTAAAGCGCTCTGCCTCACCTTGTGCCCTTGCGATAACCTGTTCGCGATAGGCATTGGCTTCTTCGATCTGTCGCGCAGCCTTACCGCGAGCTTCCGGGATAATCCCATTAGAATAAGATTCGGCTTCATTTTTAGCGCGCTGCTCATCCTCAATCGCCTTTTGCACATCATCGAAAGCGGCTTGAACCTGCGCTGGCGGCGAGGTGGCCTCCACGTTAACTTCCGTGATTGAAATACCTGTAGTGTAATTGTCGAGCAATTCTTGCAATCTTGTTTGGACATCATCCGCTAGTTTGGCGCGGCCCTCCGTTAATACCTGATGCATCTTTGCGCTTCCCACGACGTGGCGCAACGTGCTTTCGGTCGCTTGCGCTAAACTGCGTTCTGGATGCTGCACATTGAGATAAAAGCTTTTGGAATCTTTAACGTTGTATTGCACTGACAAGCTAACTTCAACAATATTTTCGTCTTCAGTAAGCATGAGGGCCTGATGACTGTGCGAGCGAATTTTTGTCGCATTGATTTTTTCGATGGTGTCGATTAAGCGGGGATACCAATGCAAGCCGGAGGTTTTGGTTTCATGAAACACACCTAAACGCAGCACAACTGCTTCTTCCTGCTGGTCGACCTGATATATTCCCATAGCGCCCCAGATGAGAAGCGCACCGATTAGAATCAGACCAAAAATTCCTGAGCTAAAGTCTTGCGACCCGCCACGCGATCCACCACCACCGCCAAAGATCCCGTTGAGTTTGTCTTGAAGCTTTTTCATCGCTTCGTCAAGATCTGGCGGACCCTCATTGCCGCGGTTGCCACCGCCCCAAGGATCTTTGCCATTTCCTCCAGGCTCATTCCAAGCCATATTTCTCTCCATCAAGTTTTTAGCGGTGCTGTCTTATCTTGCTTGCTTTACCATCTCTTGCTTTGCTGTCTCATGACTTGTTGTTTCATGACCAGCTTCGAATCAATAAGCAGTATTACTTGGATAATATTAAAGGAGCTTATGATTACTGAAGATCATCTTAAGCTAATGAAACCCAATAGCTATAGACAAATTTTCTTAGAATTCTAACAGAGTAACGCAATTCAACAAAACCTCTAATTCTAAGCGAAATAGTTTCCTATTTAACCAACTATTTCGGGGGTGATATTCCAACGCTGAAATTTTTCAATTTGTCACAAGAAGATCGGGAGGAAATTTTGCTGCGCTCGCCAGTCGCAGCCAATCAATCTTTGCAACTCGCACTGTTACTACAGAATGTCCATCATCATTGTAGGCTTCATTCTCCACAATGCCGAGATCATAGATATTCGCTCTAATCTTAGCCATCTCTGGCGTAAGAATCACGGTGCCTTGTAGCATCTCCTGGGCTAGATACTCGTCAACAGCCTTTAAAAGGAGATCACTTCCCTGACCGGTTTTCGCCGAAAGCCAAACACTTGCAATACGTCCCGAGTCATCTCGCTCCATGCGCGGGGCAATGTCTTCCACCATATCGATCTTGTTATAGACCTCGATACAGTCAATATGATCGGCGCCAATTTCTGTTAAAACACGTTTAACTTCGAAGATGTTACCTTCTCGATCATCGTCAATTGCATCGACAACATGCAGAAGTAGATCGGCTGAGGCAGCCTCTTCAAGCGTTGCACGAAATGCTTCGACCAATTTATGCGGTAGGTGACGAATAAATCCGACGGTATCACCCAGCACTACGGCACCGGTATCGGGCAAGTCAATACGTCGCATGGTGGGATCGAGCGTGGCAAATAGCTGATCTGCGGCATACACCCCAGCAGCAGTGATATGGTTAAACAGTGTTGATTTTCCCGCATTGGTGTAACCTACAATTAATACTGTAGGTATATCCGCACGCTGCCGCGATCGCCTGCCTTGATCACGTTGCTTACGAACTTTCTCGAGTCGTTGGTTAATGGCTTTAATCCGCACACGCAATAAACGTCGGTCAGTCTCTAATTGCGATTCGCCCGGGCCGCGCAAACCAATGCCGCCTTTTTGTCGCTCAAGGTGAGTCCAGCCTCGCACCAAGCGCGTGGACATATGCTCTAACTGCGCGAGTTCTACTTGAAGTTTTCCCTCATGTGTTCGCGCACGCTGGGCAAAAATGTCTAATATCAATCCAGTTCGATCGAGTACTCGGCATTCAAGAACTTCTTCGATATTTCTTTCCTGGCTGGGCGACAGATTATGATTGAATATGACAAGTTCTGCGCCGCATTCATTCAGCACTGCTTTAATCTCTTCAAGCTTGCCTGTACCCACAAAAAATTTTGAGTAAGGCATCTGCCGGCTCCCTGTAATCAAGGCCACAGGGTCACCCCCTGCTGAGAGGACTAACTCTTCAAATTCGCGAGGATCTTCTGGCTCGGCAATACCTGAAATATTCAAGTGAACCAAAACAGCAAGCTCGCCAGACTTGGGGCGCTCGAAAAACAACGTGAACCTTCTATGGGAACAGATGACTATTAGGCAAAATATAAAAGGTCAGTGAAGCGATACTTTTAATTGCAAGTCGATTAATTGCCAGTCGATTGCTCGCGCGCTAATGACTAGCACTTTTAATGGCAATTACCGGCAGTAAGTACTTTAACGACAAGCACTCTAAAATGACGAGCGCTTGCGCCAACGATAATACTTTCCGAAAGTACTATTCTTCGTCTTCGCCTTCACCTTCCATATCAGACGGATTCTGCATAGGTATGCGAACTGCTCGTGCAGGCACCACAGTCGAAATCGCATGCTTATACACCATTTGACTCACCGTGTTTTTCAGCAAAACAACAAATTGGTCAAACGATTCCACCTGACCTTGAAGTTTTATGCCGTTCACGAGATAAATGGAAACCGGAATTCGCTCTTTTCTGAGAACATTTAAATAAGGGTCTTGTAAAGAATGCCCTTTTGACATCTTTATTCTCCTTAACCATGAATATATCAATATAAAAACAACAAACAGTGCGGCAAGTTTGCCCGCCAATGACTTAATGTTGCACCCGTTAATAATGTCTGTATCTAAATAGGTATAGCAGATACGTACGCCAAATCAGCGCTTATTCAAGAAATTTAACTAACAATGGTTAACATAATACTATGTCTTGTCGGTAAAATCGAAGCAAGTTCACAAGTTTTTACTTTTTACCAGACAACTTTCCCCCAAGTGTGCCTATATGGATTTCATTGCCATCATTTTCAAGGCCTGGGTGAGTATTAATTTCCCATGATCTTCTAGCTTTTCTGCACAGTCTGGCTCTTTTTCTCCACACTCATTTTTGCTGTCAGCAGGAGTGTTAATTTCGTCTGTATAAATCCAGTTCAAATTGGGCCAACTGCGCAGCCAGGTTAACTGTCGCTTCGCCAGTTGACGCGTGGCAATAATGCCGCGCTCAATCATTTCATCATAGGAGAGTTTTCCGTCTAAATACTCCCAAACTTGTCGATAACCGACCGAACGCATTGAAGGTAAGCTATTATGTAGATCATCGCGCTGATATAAAGTTCGCACTTCATCGATAAATCCCGCGTCTATCATCTTTCGAAATCGCAGCGCAATCCGCTCATGAAGAATTATTCTATCTTTGGGTGAGATGGCGATCTGCAGCGTACGAAAAGCAAAGTCCGGCGCAGGTTGTCCACGTCGACCTGGGCCGCCAAGTTGATCTTGTGCGCTCTGCAAACTAGTCATGGATTTGCCCGCGATACGAAATACTTCGAGCGCACGTTGCAGCCGCTGCGGATCATTGGGATTAATCCGCTTGGCAGATTCTGGATCAACTTGGGCCAACTGCTCATGCACATAAGGCCAGCCATGCTGTGCGGCATCTTTTTCGATGGCTGCTCGAATGGTTTCATCGGCTGAGGGCAAGTCCGCTATTCCTTCAAATAGCACCTTAAAATAGAGCATGGTGCCACCAACCAAGAGGGGTATACGGCCTTTGGCAACTATGTCACTAATTTCACGCAAAGCATCTAGCCGAAAATCAGCTGCGGAATAGGGTTCAGCGGGGTCGCGAATATCGATCAATCGATGTGGTGCAAGCGCCAACTCACGGCTTGATGGTTTTGCCGCGCCTATGTCCAGACCGCGATAGACCAGGGCTGAATCCACACTGATAATATCGCACGGCAGATATTCACGGAGTTTGATGGCTAAATCCGTTTTGCCGGAGGCAGTGGGGCCCATTAAAAAAATGACTTCTGGGAGCATAAATGGAATTGGGTGTTTTTGAGATTGTGAATTTAGTGTGGCATTAACGTCAGAGTCATTGCTTCGAAACCAGGTTAGCGGCCACGTAAAAATAGCTTATCGATTTCATCCAAAGACATTTGCGTCCAGGTTGGTCGACCATGATTACACTGCCCACTGCGTTCGGTTCTTTCCATATCTCTGAGCAGAGCGTTCATTTCAGGTAGGGTGAGTTTTCTGTTGGCGCGTACAGAACCATGACAGGCCATCGTCGATAACACCTCGTTCATATGCGACTGAATTCGATCACTGCTGCCAAACTCAAGCAGATCGGACAATACATCGCGCACCAACTGTTCGATGTTGGCGCCATGCAATAAAATCGGCACTTGCCGCACCACAATGCTTTCGGCACTGGCGCGCTCTACCCGAATCCCCAGCGCATTGAATACCTCTTCCATCTCTTCCGCGCAATCCGCTTCGCGCTGACTGACCGCAATAGACTGCGGAACCAGTAGCGGTTGCGAGCGAATCCCTTCATTTTGTTGCGCCGTTTTCATGTATTCATAGGTGATTCGTTCATGCGCGGCATGCATATCAACAACAATAAGTCCCTGGGAATTTTCTGCCAGAATATAGATACCTTTCAATTGTGCGATAGCATAACCCAGCGGTGGAATCTGCTCATCGTCGGTAGTTGGCAATGCTGTTGCAATCGATCTCTCCAACACTGCCACGTCCGTCGTTAAATTGCCGCGCAATCCGCCTTCTGGATGAAGTGATTGGTACGCGGCAATTTGCTCTCGAACAGGAGCACCGAAACTTCGATCAGCGCTTTGATAGAACGAAATCGATTCCTGTTTTTTAAATTCTCCGGCCTGAATTCCCATCGGCTGTTGGTCAGCAGCACGGGGGGCCAGGTCAAGCACTTGCGACGCCAAGCGATCTTCCGGTTTAATTTCTGCGAGTGCTCGATGCAAGGTGCGAAAGATAAAATCATGCACACTACGGCTGTCGCGAAATCTCACCTCGTGTTTTGTCGGATGAACGTTGACATCAACATGCGCGGGATTACAACTAAAATACAAAACAAATACCGGATGTCTGCCATGGTATAACACGTCGTTGTAGGCTTGCCGAATGGCGTGGGCCACCAGTTTATCGCGGATAACACGGCGATTGACGAAGAAGTATTGCAGATCAGCTTGGCTGCGCGAAAAGGTCGGCAACCCAACCCAACCGGTTAAACTCAGTTCGCCGATGCTGGTATCAATGCGCACGGCATTTTCCATAAAGGCGGGACCACAAACGGTGGCGACGCGTCGCTCTTGTTCAATCAAGGTATTGGCTGAACGCAACGAGTAAATCATGCGCTGATTGTGGCGCAAATTAAAACCCACATCAAAACAACTGAGCGCAAGGCGTTTGATCACTTCTTCAATGCGACCAAATTCGGTTTTTTCCGTGCGCAAAAATTTTCGACGTGCCGGCGTATTAAAAAACAGATCGCGCACTTCAACCGTGGTGCCGCGCGGATGCGGCGCAGGTGAGACATGTGCCTGCATATCGCGTCCCTCGGTTTGCACTTTCCAGCCCGCGCTTTTTTCTTGCGTATTAGAGGTTAATTCCAAACGAGACACCGAGCTGATGCTGGCCAGTGCCTCGCCGCGAAATCCCAAACTGGCGACGGCTTCCAAATCATCCAACTCATAAATTTTACTGGTGGCGTGCCGATCCAATGCGAGCGGGATATCTTCCTCGTCAATGCCCATGCCATCATCGCGCACACGCATTAATTTAATGCCGCCGCTTTCCACATCGATCTCGATGCGTTTGGCACCCGCGTCGATGCAGTTTTCGACTAATTCTTTGATAACCGACGCCGGTCGCTCAACCACTTCGCCAGCGGCGATCTGGTTGGCCAAGCGCGGTGAAAGTCGTTTTATCCGAGACATAATGAGCTCTCACTATAAGTTCTCAATTTCAATTTTTTACCATTTCAGTTTTTTTCTGCGATGCGACCGAGGTTCCCGGCGGTGGATTATTTTCAAAATGGCGAATCACCGCGTCGTAAATCGAGGTGGCCATTTTTAGCTGGTAGCTTTGGGTTTTTAAGCGACTGGCTTCTTGAGGATTGGAGATAAACCCTGTTTCAACCAAGATCGACGGCATATCCGGCGACTTCAACACCACAAAACCCGCCTGTTCCACCCGAGGACTGTGCAGCTTGCTGATGCCGCTCATCGATTTTAAAACATTGCCAGCCACTTCTATGCTGGTACTTAAACTCGCGGTCACTGAAAGATCCATCAGCACACCTGCTAATACATCGTCTTTGTCACTTAAACTCACCCCGCCCTCACCACCAATTAAATCGGCGCGATTTTCTTTCTGCGCCAGAAAACGTGCCGCTTCACTGGTCGCGCCTCTCTCTGATACCGCGAAAACGGATGCGCCCTGGGCGCTGGGATTAGCAAACGCATCCGCATGGACAGATATAAAAAGATCGGCTTTATTTTTGCGGGCAATTTGCGGCCGTTGTTTCAGCGGAATGTAATAGTCACCCTTGCGAACTAATACCGCCGTATAACCACTCCTGCGATCAAATAGCACTTTTAGCTCACGGCTTATTGCAAGCACTACATCTTTTTCGCGCGCGCCCTTGCTCACGGCACCAGGGTCCTCACCCCCATGGCCTGCGTCAATTGCAATGACAATGTTGCGGTATTGAGATCCGATAGACTTCTTCGCGATCACCGGCTCTACTGAAGGAGATGGTGCTGAAAGAGCAGGAACTGAATGAGAAGGGACAGCGGTAGACGTTGGTGTAGATGGACTCATTATCGGTTCCATCTTCGTCACTACCGCAATTTCTGTTGCAGTCTTTGTCTCTGCCCTGGGTTCGCTTTTTGTGTCTGTCTTAGTTGTATCTGTCTTAACAGCAGAACTAATTTCAGGTTCGATTTCGGTCTTTATATCAGCACCCAAATCAAAAAGGTCAACCACCAGCCGATCGCCGTATTGCTCATTTTTTTCCAATACAAAACTGTTGATTTTAACCTTGCGCCGCATATCCAAAACAATGCGCAAACCGCCGTTCTCGCGGGGACCATGGCGAACTTTTTGTACCGGCGCATCCTCTTCACCGATCAAGACAAGGCCTTTTCCCGCTTTCGCATCTGCAACATCAATAACTATTCGTCGTGGATTATCCAAGGTAAAAATTTTGTGTTTGACCGGCTGCGTGAGGTCGAATACCAGGCGTGTTTTATCCGGTGAACGCCATAAGCGTACGTCGTGGATCTGTGTCACAGATGCGGCGAAAACTGCCGGCGAGATTAATACCAGACTCAGCAATAAATAACAGAGACTCAATGATTGCCTGTCAGACTTAACCCTGTAGCGATTTTTATTAAAACCCATCATCCCTAATTCAACAATTTTTTAGGCCAGTAACTGTCGAGCGATTATCGCTCCACGCTCAGTTTTTGTTTTATAAGTAAGGAGCCTGCCATCGGCATGACTGACCTCGATATATATATCCATATCTGGCATTGGTAAAAACCCTTCGCCTTTTTCTGGCCACTCCACCAAGCAAATATTTTCTCTGTCAAAATAATCACGTATCCCCATATATTCCAGCTCTTCAGGATCGCCGAGACGATAGAGATCAAAATGATACACAGCTTGCCGTGCGAATTGATAAGGCTCCACTAAGGTGTAAGTCGGACTTTTAACGGCACCTGTGTGGCCAAAGTCGCGCAATACGCCGCGACAGAGAGTGGTTTTACCCACACCTAAATCGCCATGTAGAAAGATGATAGCACCGTTCCCCGCCGCCGCACGCGCTAATTTTCTGCCAAACTCAACCATGGCAGTTTCATCAACTATCTCATGATTTTGCTGGCCAAGCGGTTTATCGGGTTGCTGCTGCATCGTCTTTATTGTTTGCCTTTTTGTTTAGAATTTTATTAGAGCCTATCAATGCCATTAACCAACCGACGTATGACGGGCAATAAATCAGTTGCCAATAAACCGCGTTCGCCATCGCGCTGCACTATTAAATCCGCTGCCCTGCCGTGCACATAAACACTCACACATACAGCATCGTATATAGGCGCTTCTTGTGCGAATGTTTGTGCGAATGTTTGTGAAATTGTTTGTGCAATTGTGCCACCGATAACACCGCTGAGCACATCACCCATGCCTCCCGTTGCCATGCCGGGATTGCCGACAGCAGCCACTGTCGTGTGATGCGCACTGCGTATTAGCGTTCCAGCGCCTTTTAGCAGCACAACCCCACCGTATTTTGCCTGGAGTTTTTCGACTGCGGCAAACCTATCTGACTCGATCTCTGCCGTTGTCATGTTTAATAGTCTCGCGGCTTCCCCAGGATGCGGCGTCAAGGCCCAATTCTCTCGGTGCAATGATTTTTTGCCGCGATAACTGCTTAATAAATTCAAACCATCGGCATCGATAACTAAGGGCAAATTGCAATTTAACACTCGTTGCAGCATTTGCTCGGACCAAGCGGAACGCCCTAAGCCAGGCCCAATCACCACGACTGTCGGCCGCTGCAATAGTAATTCCAGTTCTTGTCCAGAGATGACGCCTTTGGTCATCACTTCGGGGCAGCGCGCTACCAGCGCATTGACATGCTCAGGACGGGTGGCCACTGAAACTAATCCCGCTCCGCTACGTGCCGCCGCTTGCGCGGCCATGCCGATCGCGCCCGCCATTCCTTGGTCACCGCCGACCACGAGCACATGTCCGTAATGCCCCTTGTGGCCATCGCGAATGCGTGGCGGTAAAACGCGACGGATCAAATTTCTTGCTGCATGGTTCTCCAAAAGAGAACAATCAGCTGTCATGCGGTTGTATATTTCCGCAGGAATATCTAGATCAGCAAAAAAAATTTTGCCGCAGTGGGCCGGCCCGCTGCCAGTAAATAAACCACGCTTTAATCCAATGAAGGTCACTGTCATAACCGCATTGATACAGTGGCCGAGTATTTTTCCGCTATCGCTATCAAGCCCTGATGGAATATCCACAGCGAGCACGGGTTGCCGCGCGTTATTGATCAGCTCTATTGCGGTGAGATAATCGCCTCGCACATCGCCTTGCAGGCCCGTACCCAGCATTGCATCGACAATCACAGCATTGTGTAGTTCAAAATCTCTATTGAATGGAGTGATCTTCACCTGTGCGGCGATAGCTTCATTTCTTACTATTAAAGCATCACCGCGAATTTTATCGCTCTCACCGAGTTGAATAATCTCGACGTCTAGACCTTTTTCATGCGCCAATTTTGCTATGACGAAACCATCACCGCCATTATTGCCAGTGCCGCAAAATACTTTCAGTTTTTCGAATTTGGGTAACTCAAGCAGAAGTTTTCTAAAAGCAGCCCGACCAGCTCTTTTCATCAAGATCTCGCCGGAAATGTTGAATTCTTCGATCGCTATCCGATCCAGCTCTCTTACTTGCTCGGCGCGATAAA
>OBEQ010776739.1_pt1 | contig 22525 bp, 22 predicted proteins | sample 1670901 | NCBI WGS metagenome assembly OBEQ01 (sample SAMEA104232315, study PRJEB22302) | groundwater metagenome | biome: forest; feature: aquifer; material: groundwater | place: USA | collected 2011-08-07 | depth 5.4 m
AGCGATTCCATCGTTTTTTTCACCGATGGATACAACACGGTTTTATCCAAACAATGTTCGCCATAATGCCGGCGAAATATTTTTATAGCCGGATCGAATTTTGTGCGGGCATGTTCGCCCAAAGCTTGTCTTAGCAAATTTTTAACCCCCTTACCAACAAACGAAGTTATGGTATCCACCGGCAGAATTTTCAGCGAAAGCGACGCCAGGGTATAATTTATCGAAAAAGCAATGTCGAGTTTTGAGTCGATCAGCGTTCCGTCTAAATCAAAGATAATCAAATCGAACGCTTGGGGGTTTTTTGCGGTCTTCATTGAACGCTACGCGACTAGAGAATGAAACCGGTGGGTTGGCGTCTCTAAAAGTTCTTTGAGGAGCGGGATATCGGCGGGAGGAAAAGGATAACCTGCCAAATCGCTGTAGCGAACCCATTTTATATTCGAACAACCGATGGGCCGCGGGCTTCCCTTCTTAATTTTGCAGAAATAAAAATGAAGCTTAACGTACCGGTCCGGATAAGCGTATTCATCCACTCTCCAAAACTTCACATCGCAAATATAGATACCTAATTCCTCAAGAAGCTCACGCGCTAAACCGGCTTCTCCGGATTCACCGCGTTCTACTTTGCCGCCCGGGAATTCCCAATAACCGCTGTAATAGGCACCGTTTGGCCTCTGGGTTATAAGCACACGATTCCGTCTATGAATGATTCCGCAAACGACATCGTAAATGGGTTTTGTTTTAGACATATTATGATTTACAATAACACCCACACGAAAGGGTTTATATGAATAGGAAAGTTAAACAGGAAGTTTCTTACCAAACTTCAATCCAGCCGGGCATCGTTTCCAATGTGGAATATAGCGTGAAACGCCAAATCTTTTTTTGTTACGGACATCGTCTTCGTGATTATGCGGGACCGTGCAAGAATTTGCATGGGCATAACGGCAAAATAGAAATTGAATTATCAAGCAAGCGCCTTGACCGCAAAGGTATGGTGGTTGACTTTATTGACGTTGGCCGAACCATCAAAACCTGGGTAGATAAAACACTTGACCACAAACTACTGCTTCGCCAAGACGATCCTTTGATTTCCGTTTTAAAAGAACAGGGCGAACCGTTCTTTATTATGGAGCAAAATCCAACTGCCGAGCATATCGCTCAACTTATCTTTGAGTATGCCGCTTCCCAAGGCCTGCCCGTAGTATCCGTTACGCTGTGGGAAACCGAACACGCCGCCGCTACGTATAAAAATTCTTAAGCTCAGGCTAGCTCATCCGAACATCATTGCAAATACTTCGACATCACCCGAGCTAAAACTAATTTCAAGCGTGTATTCTCCGTAAATATCCCGCGTATCTACCAACTCGTACAGCCGGCGAGTATCGATCTCCACATAACTGCGGCCATCCCGGAACCAAATATCTTTCCCGTAATTTTCGGCGGTAAGCGGCTCACCGTCCAGCCTTACCTCAGCCCGAAGGCGTGAAGCATGCAGCGAACCTAAAACTACGTAAACGCGGCTCGCTTCGTAACGCAAAAGCAGTTTACCCCCACGTCCTCTGAGCAGCGCTTTATCCTTCTGAATTTCCCACTCCCCGACAAGATAAAAATGGTTAAACTGAAGCGCCGGATTTGCCGTGTAATTCTGCGTAGCGTTCAGCAAAACCGGCTCGGGGCTGCCAAAATGGGTTAGTTCGTCAAAGCCTGTATTAATTTGCGGGGTACCCACGCGCGAAAAATCTACCTGGGGTTCCAGGGCTTCAATGCTGTCCGACGTTTCAACACCTATTTCGGAAAGAAGATCTTGAATGCGAAACTCGAGCTGATCGTAATCCGACTCTCCCACGAAAATATCCCGTATGATGCCTCTGTGATCGATCAGATAAAAAGTGGGCCAAGCACGGTTTCGATACGCCGTCCAAATCAGAAAATCATTATCCAAGACGACGGGGTGAAACATCACCTCTTTGGAAACCGCATCTTTTACATGCGCCGCATCTTTTTCAAAATCAAATTGAGGAGCGTGCACGCCAATAATACGCAGCCCCCATTCTCCGTATTTCCGATGCCACTGATTTATAAATCGAATCGCGCGAAGAGAGTTGATGGATGTAGAAGACCAAAAATAAAGTAAAACGACATTGCCTCGCATCTCGGCAAGACTGGAAGGAAGTTCTGTATTGACCCATGAAACGTTGCGTGGAAATTCAGGAGCCGTAGCGCCGACCAGAGGAAGAGAATCGGCTTGCTTTACTTCGTTCTTGCAAGAAGACAAGAATAGTGACGGGATCAAGAGCCAAAGAATCGTGTTTGCTATGCGTCGGCGCACGACGGCCTTAGAAAAGACTGGTTGGAAATTGCGAAGCTGTGGATTTTTCTTTTGGAATAACATCACCCCAGTTAATCGGAATTTCGTGAACCCGGAAATCCCTCACAGAACGAAAATAAATCTTTCCCTTCTCTTTCCCATAATCGTAAATCTCTTTGGTTAAACGAACATCATTCTGGCAATAATCGGCCAATTCCTGCAAACGGCCTTCCCTAAACAGCCGCACCGCGTCCAACCCACTTCCTGTTTTTCGATCGTTAAACGTGGCTTCTGCCACACTTTGCAGAGTAACGCGGTGACCGCGAACGCGCTCGATCTCTTCCAGCAAATCTAATATTGGAAATTGTTCGACAGGAGTGAAAAGATAACTACTAAGAACGCCAAAATCAAACGAACGGATATTGAATCCTACGATGAGCCCCGCGGAACGCAGCAGTTCTTCTAGCTGAAACATCTCATGTTCGGTAAAAGAGACATATGAATCGGTATCGTAATTGTAAACACATACCACCGAAACGCGCAGCTTATTCAAATTCTGCTTTCCACCAACTTCTGCAAAGGTATTTTGCGTCTCTATATCTAAAACAAGAACCGGACCCGGTCGTATAATCATCGAGAATTTTGATAATATAATGTGAAAGTCAGATGTGGATTCATTTAGATAAGTTTAAATTATACTGATCGAAGGGCAAAAGCAAAAGAGAATTAGCCAAATCTTCTTATTCGGGCCTTTGTTTCTGAAGTTGTCGGTGCTTGGCCGCCAAAAAAATCAAAGAAACAACCTCAATTAAAATGAGTGAAAAAGGGTCTCTCAGCATTTTCCCCTTACAGAAAAAGAAATCAAGAAGCACGCACGGACCCCAAACAAATCCATGGGAAATACCTACGAGCCAAATCCAATAGGAAAGCCGGCTAAAAGCTGCCATAGCAAGTGCACTGTAACATGAATGACAGTCAGTATCTACAAAAACTATATTATAAAAGTGTAAAAAAAGATGTCATCAATTTGCTCTAACATAGTGCATATGTTAGCCTTATCATCGGGAGAAAAAAATATGAAAGCTCGATGTGTGCCTCTCATGATCTTCTGCGGCATCCTTCTAATTTTCTCCGGTTGTGCAGATAAAAAATCCCGCCTTCTGAGCGAAAAAATCCCTTTAAACGTCTACAATCTCGAAGAAATACGTGCCGACGTAGCTGAACCCAAAGACATTCTCAAATCATACAAACTGATCGAAAATGAAAAAATAAGCGCGTACATGAACGATATCGGTCAGCGACTTGCTTCCGTCAGTGAACGGCCTTATTTACCATGGCGATTCTATTTGGTAGACAATGACAGCTCATGCGATGCTTTTGCCCTTCCCGGAGGAAATATTTATATTTCAAGCGGTCTTTTTCGATTTATTGAATCAGAAGCAGAGCTGGCTGCCGTTATTGCTCACGAGGTTGGCCATACAAGCGCGTACCGGTATCACAATCGGGGAGATTCAAAGGGCATGAGATTTGGAAAACTCGCTAAAATAGGAGCCGGAGCGGCCGGAGGATTAATTGGCGGACCTGCCGGAGGAGCGGCCGGAAGTATTTTGTCGGGAATTGATATGGGCTCACCCTACCTTAAGCAACAGTTTAGTAAGGACGCCGAAGCGGAAGCGGACGGAAGAGCTATGCATTATCTAAAACGATTGGGTTATCCGCCGGCCGCTATCGTTAGTTATAATAAGCGGCTAGCTTCTACCCCTATTGCAACGTTGCCGGTTTTCATTCAATTCTTTAATGCTCACCCGCCATCGGATTTCCGGGTTCATAAAGCCATAGAAAATCTGCAAAAAATTTCAAACAATAAAGAACCCGAAATAACAATGTATACAAACGACAGGCATCATGAAATGGTAGAAGAGCTGGTCAGAATTCAAGGCGGATCGGAAAAGAAAAGTTTTATCGAAAAAATCCTCAGTACACCGGAAGAAAGACAAGATTCGAATGCAGCCGTAATAGTCAAGCCATCCGTATAAAGACAGAACCTGCCCTTAGCTCAAAATAATCGTCAGGAAAAGATTAAAATTAATGAGGCTTGCGAGGAGCTTCTTTAGGATCCCGCGGAGTAACTTTCGGATTACTTTTATACTGAGGAGTTAATTCAGCGTTAATCTTGCCCCATTCCGACCCTTCTTCACCCGTAGGAAGAATAGCGTCTACCGGGCATTCGGGCTGGCATAAGCCGCAGTCAATACAAACTTCGGGGTCAATGATCATAAAAGGTGCGCCTTTGTAATCCCCCGGATGAATGCAGTCGACCGGGCATACGTCAACACATGATGCGTATTGTTCCCCTAAACATTTCTCTCCAATAATGTAGGCCATTGTGTTTTATCTCCGTTTCAATCCTGGAACGATGTAGTTAACAAGAGCGTATTATAAATGAAAATTTCCGTTGATCAAAGCTTAAATATTGAGTAACCTTATTACCATTCAAAGCAAAGGAGTTTTAGTGTGACTCACGATACTCAATCAAAAAAATGGGCTCTTATTTTAGGGGCTTCCAGCGGTTTTGGCGCTGCCGCATCGCGGGAATTGGCAAAAAATGGTTTTAACGTTCTGGGCATTCACTTGGATCGTAAGAATACCATGTCTGTAGCCGATCAAGTTAAGCAAGATGTTATCACAGCCGGACGAGATGCTTTATTCATAAACATGAACGCCGCCGACGAGGAAAAACGAAAAGAAGCATTAGACAGCTTCGAGGCGCATGTTGGAAATAATAAGCAGGGCTCCATTAAGCTCGTTCTGCATTCGCTCGCGTTCGGAACCTTAAAACCTTTTTACGCCGACGATCCCAAGGAAGCTCTTACCAAAGCACAGATGGATATGACGCTCGATGTCATGGCGAACAGTCTGGTCTATTGGGTGCAAGATCTTGCCTACCGGAAATTAATAGGACAAGGCTCACGAATTTTTGCTATGACAAGCGCCGGAAGCCAACGGGTATGGAAAACATACGGTGCGGTTTCTGCCGCTAAAGCAGCTCTCGAATCCCATATTCGCCAGCTGGCTTTGGAACTTGCCCCGCTCGGCGTGACGTGTAACGCCATTTTAGCGGGCGTGACGGATACACCTGCTCTTCGAAAAATCCCCGGCCACGAAATTATGCTTAAGACAGCGGCCGAGCGGAATCCTTTTAAGCGTCTAACAACACCGGAAGACATAGCCAAGGCGCTTGTGGCTTTTTCCAATTCTTCCACCGAATGGATGACGGCCAATACCATCCGCATTGACGGCGGCGAAAACGTCGTTGATTAGTTAAGTTCCTGATTATTTTCATAACAAAAATCCCGCTCCGGAATGAACCGGAACGGGATTTTTTGTTAAATATTAGACTTTGTATTAAGCAGCTGCTTTGCCTCCGAGCGACCTGCCCGTTAAAGGACAAGGCTTGTAGTCCGGAAACCCATTAAATTTTGGGAACACCGAACCGCCCACGTCAATAACCCCTCTGCCAAGGCGATCTAATCCATTTTGAACGCCGCGCAGCAGACCCGTAAGGGGAAATGCCCAACCGGGATGGTCATTATATTCATGTACAGGACCCATGATGACATCAAGGGGCGACACCACAGCATTAGTAACACCGCGCAAAATCATTCCCGGAACTTTCTCAACATACCGGTCTGAATTTGCCCAGTCGGAAAACGCATCCCCCGCTAATGCTGGAGTAGCTAACGCCACAACCATCAACAAAACAAGTGCTAACTTTCTCAAGCTACACCTCCATTTATTGATAATAAAATCCTTTTTAGACTGACACCGTTAGCATCGGCATGACCGCTCATTTACTTTAGGGGGCTAAACTTACGTTAAAACGAGGTATTTAGGTTCGAGAAAATTAGACTAGACTTGCAGAAATTTCGGCAGGCGAGAAACCGCGTAATTCCAGGAATCGAAGAATGACTTCTTCCATAACCCGGTTCGGCGTCGAAGCGCCGGAAGTAACTCCCAGATTAACGGAACCTTCAGGAATCCAATCCCCATCCGTGCACGGGCTTAAACTCAAAGGTTTATGCCGGATTTCATTGACCGATATTAAATCCGTAGCATCCTGAACATGATAGGCTCGGGATTTGGATTGCGCCATTTCAAGGAGGTGAGAGGTATTACTGCTGTTATAACCGCCGATAACCAAGAATAGATTAATATTTTTTCTCTCTCTTAACTTAAGTAAAGCGTCCTGGCGGTCCTGCGTAGCGCGGCAAATCGTATCAAAGGAACGGAAACGAGCATCGGTTTCACTGGAGCCGTATCTTGCTGCCACTGCTCTTTTCAGCATCTCAGCAATTTCCATGGATTCAGATGCCAACATCGTCGTTTGATTGGCCGCACCCACTCTTTCCAAATCTATATCAGGATCAAAGCCGGGACTTGTGGCTCCGTTGAATTCGACTAGAAAATGTTCTTTATTTCCGCCGGACGCAATATATTTACAAACGGCCTCGGCCTGCTCTTTATCTCTGACAATAACATATTTCGCTTCTGGAACGATGAGTACGCGGGAACTCGTCGCACGCGTTTCTTCATGATTAAATTTTCCGTGAATTACGGCGGTAAAACCCTCGGCCGCATATTTTTCCACACGTTTCCATACATGAACCACCGAACCGCAGGTCGTATCCACTAAAACACAGCCCTTATTTCGGAGTTCTTTTTCCAACATGGTCGTGGTGCCGAAAGCGGGAAAAATCACAACATCATCGGCCGTTAGATCGTTAATACCGATATTGCCGGCGTAACTTCCGGAAAGAAACTGTATTCCGACTTCCATAAGCTCATGGTTAACTCGGGGATTGTGAATGATCTCATCGGTAAGAAAAATGCGGCGATCGGGAAAATGCCGGCGCGTTTCATAAGCAAAATCAATCGCTTTATCAACACCGTAGCAAAAGCCAAACTCCTCAGCGAGGTAGATACGGATATTTCCTATGGTAAGGGTGTTTTGGTGCGCTCGCAGGTAATCAACCACACGGCTATCGTTGTAGCGGCGGTTTAACTCTTCGGCTACTTCCTTCTTTAACCCAAAGCCGTGTTTAAACACTTGGGTTGCCGATGGCTCTAAGGGGGCTTGCGACATAGGGGCTATGATACCGATAAACCTACCCAGCGTCAATCATTGCGCTTAAGTTGTGTTCACTCAAAATCTTCCGACAATTTTCTGTTTCTTTTCAAACGTTTTAACTATAATGTTATTCCTTTACGAGGCTTCTTCGCTTGATCAAAAAAAACAGCCCTACATTTTCCAATTACTTGAACAAGGTAAATTATGCCCTTTCAAGTTTTTTTGTTTTTGTAAGCGCCCAGAAAGACGATTCCCCCCACGGTATGTCACCCAAAGAAGAATGGTTTGGCCTAAAAGGTTATACGCTAAGCGCCTCGCCGGCGGTTCGCATATTAGGCTGGGTCGCGGTAGGATCGCTCTCCTTAGCTGTTTTTCTCATCGTTTGTCTCACGGTTTCACGATGCGTAGCATTGTGGGATCTTTGGTTTGAAGCCATTAGACGTCCGGATCAGGAATCTCCCGTTCGACGATTCATAAGAATTTTTTCCTTCTGGCTATTTATAGCCGGACTCGTTGCTTGGCTCCTCTGCAAAATATTCAGCTGATAAAGCTGAGATCTATCCCATGTGCGGCCGGTACACGCTTACCCTAAATAAAGACGGAATCCAAACGCAAATCCCCATCCTCCGCTCATTCGATATGCCGTGGAAACCGCACTACAATCTCGCGCCCATGCAAACGATCCCTGCCGTTGTTTCTAGCCGGCCAGATACCGTCGTTGGTTTGCATTGGGGATTAATTCCCTCCTGGGCAAAGGACCGGACGATCGCGCAAAAATTGATCAATGCACGCGGCGAAACATTAACGGAAAAGCCCAGCTTTAAGAATCTTTACAAATCACGGCGATGCCTCATCCCGGCCGATGGATTTTACGAATGGCGGGCTATGGGCCGCACCAAACAACCAACCTATATCCGCTTTCGATCGGGAAAACTTTTTACCTTTGCGGGACTTTGGGATGAATGGAAAGATGCGGAGGGAAATATTGTTCCATCCTGCACCATCATTACAACGGTGGCGAATGAATTAATACAAAAATTTCATCACCGGATGCCCGTAATCGTAGAGGAGAATTTACGCGAAATGTGGCTCGATCAAAAACGGACCGAAACCAAACAATTGGATGAAATCATCCGGCCTTTTCCTGCCGAAGTTATGGAAGCTTATCCGGTATCACACGCCGTGAATAAAGCTGAAAACGACGGGCCCGAATGCGTCAGGCCTATCGCAGACCAATTTGTCATTCCCGCGAAAGCGGGAATCTAATTAGACCCCCGCCTGCGCGGGGGTGACAGTTTGAAATTATTCTTTTCTGGGAGTATCGTTTCGCTCTAGATAGCGAAAGATGAGCTGCTGCGCGTAGGGGGATTGTTCTTTAGGGACAACGATTCCAAAACCGGGCGGCGTTACCCCGGATAAATTTTTCTTGGCCTGCTCAAATACCGTCACCGCAATATTTTCTTCCTCAAGCCGCATTTGAATAAACGCCGCCTCTTCACGGGAAGCTGTCTCAAAAACCTGGACCCAGGTCTCGCCCGGTTTTAGTTTTTTCTTTTTCCACGAACGAACGGCCGGCGCTTGAACGTTTGCCTGAGGCAAACGCCACTTGGTTATCCAATGAAGTAAATAAAACAGCATTAACAAACTAATGGCTAAAGCAGTCACGCGTGTCATTTCCTCAAACTAAAAATTTCCTCTTGAACGTCCGAATCTTCAAGAGTGCTAAGTTCTCTTAATCTCTCATACGACGAACGATGGATGGGGCTGGTTCCATACGTTTTCAGCGCTTCCCAATGTGCTTCCGTGCCGTACCCTTTATGTCGTCCAAAACCGTATTGAGGATAGATTTTATCAAACTCGGTCATCAATTCGTCCCGATACACTTTCGCCACAATAGAAGCCGCCGCAATGGAAAAATTCAGCGAATCCCCCTTAATAAAGCAATTGTGCGGAACGGCAAAATCATCAATCGGACGTCCGTCTAATAATACATGCTCGGGTGCGACTGTCAAGTTTGAAACCGCCCGGCGCATGGCCAATTGGCCTGCGTGAAAAATATTTAATTCGGCAATTTCATTCACTTCGGCCATGCCTATGCCGATTGCTACGGCTTCCCGCTGAATTCTACGATTTAACGCGTCCCGTTTAAGCGGCGTTAGTTTTTTAGAATCGTTCACGCCGAGTAATTTTCGTACGCTAAAATACGGCGGAAAGATAACCGCAGCCGCCACCACCGGCCCAGCCAACGCACCTAAACCTACTTCGTCTACACCGGCGATATGACGCAGCCCGCGCGTCCAAAGAATGTGTTCAAACGATAGGAGGCCTTCAATACGGGCTATTTCCGAGCGAACGGACCGCCGCCCTACAACGAGTTTTGAATAAGCGTCGACGGGCAGAAAATCATCGAATTGCTCCTCACTTTTAAAGAGCGGCGGATTGGATAGGCGAAGACTTGATTTTTTCTTGGATATTTTGGCGCGTGCTCTTTTAGGCATGTCTAAAGTATACCTTATGAGGCCTTTTTCCGGCCGAAGGGGAATTTTTGCCAGCCTAGCGGCGTTGAATGAAGAGAGCCAAACTCAGCTACACGTACGATATTTTTATCACGCCAACGATCGAGCGAAACCAGGTTCGGAAGAGCAAGCCCTTGGATACCGCCTTCCGAGCAATCCATAACACGAACAATTTCCGTGATGTCCGTAAATGGCCTGACGGTGACCAGACGGCCGGAAACGGGTTCATCCAGTCGAATCTGCGGCTCAAAGAGAACGCCGTAACGGCCAAGAAGATCGGAATCTTGAAAAACGTTCTCGCCGGACAGTTCGCGAATAAGAAGTTTATTCTTTTTTGCTCGAATTGCAGCAGCTTCCCGAACGGTCAGTTCTCCCAAAGGATATTTGGCGTCGGCACCGTTTAAAGCTTTAGCGAGTTCCTTCGCAAATTCCTCGGGTGAAAACTCTCCGCCTCTTTCTACGAAAACCGTCTGAAGACTGAGGCAGCCGCGCTGATCGTATAACGCTACATCGCAAGCCGCTTTTCTAGCTAGAGCGGAAAGATCTTTTTTTCTCGCCCATTCTTTTTCAATTATACCTACAGAAAACCCAGGCCCGCGGAGTTCTAATTCCAGACGGCCGGATGCGAATGTTTCTATTTGTCCGATAGTTTCCTCAGTTCCGTAAAGAATAAGCCGATCGACTCCGCCTGCTAAGGCTTCGTCGAGCTCCCCCTTTCCGCCTTTCCAGCAAACCAGGGAAACATACAGTCCTAACTCTTGATCGAAATCCGCGAGCGACTCCACGACAAGCAACGGAAATAAGGGGCTCCTGGAGGAAGCTTTAACAATACTTAGATTTCCCAGAGTAGCTTCGAGAACCAGACTTTCAACGCTGGCGGCTAAAACATTGCTAGGTAAAATATGCCCAACCAATTGGGATTGTTTTCCGGATAGTTTCTCCGCCAAATTCGAAAGCATTTCGCTCTTAATGGGGCCGAAGAAAAGATCGATGCATTTCTCAATCATGGGCGCAGATAAACGAATCGTTTGCGGAAGTAAAAGTCTCACTTTTCTACGCCAGGGAGAATCCGGATTGCGCCAACGAGCGGCCCATTTTGAAAGAAGTTTGATTCTTTCCTTCGCCGGTAAAAGACGGCTGGGTTCCTCCAAAATTTTTCTACCCTGCGCAGCCAAGACCCGAACATACTCCGAAGATACCGGGTCTTCCTCGCTGGAAAACCTTACCGAAGGCCAAAGATGGTTTTCCTGAACTGACTTTGCGGTCATATTAGACATATAATTTTTCCTCCGACGCAAGCGAGCAACCCCTAGGCTCACTCGACGGTATGCGGCCAATGACTTCAAATCCTCTTTTTGTTCGAATTCCCAAATCCTCTGTTTCAAGCGCAAGAACAGAACCGACATTGGCAAGATCCATATGGCAAAGAATCCCTTCGTGTCCGCATTCCACTTCCACACCCGTCATGGGGTTGATGACCCGTGTCTTTACCCAGGCGGGACCGCATTTTTCCACTTCCCCTGTTTCGCCAAACAAATGATCCCGGAGCGCTGTGTCGTAAAATTGCGAACCCATTTCCGTCATTCCGTATTCGTTAACGCAAAACACCGGGTCAAGCCCGAAGGTTATTTCAAATCGCTTATACAAGTCGGCTTTTGAAATTTTTTGCTTTCGCCCCTTTGGTCCTCCTGTTTCCATCAAGCGGCTGCGCCGGGGAAGTTCAAATCGGACTCCTCGATCATCGCAATAATTCAAAAAATCCAAGAATCCGATGGCCGTGCCAAACAGCATGACCGGCTCACCATCTTGGCTAAGCTCACCCAGAAATTTTACCGTTCGATCGTAATCGGGTTTGTCATTTTCGAAGAACCAATCCGAACGTGAAGTGCCGTATTCGGAAAAAACATGGGATATCATAAATGAAAGAGAGGAGTCGCCAACCCGATGAAATGAAGGAACAAGCGAAGCCATAGATATTTTTGACAAATCAGGCAGGCAAAAATATTTAAACGCAACCGTAAGCGACTGCCCGTACAATGAAAGATCATCCAGATATAATTCGCCTCGACCCGATCCGGTTGTCCCGCTGGTCCGAAATACGCATTTCACCCGATCGCGGGGAAAACTAGCTACATACGCAGTTTTAAAAGCCGGAACGGGCAAAAACGGGATATCCTGCCAGCTTTTTATACGAGCCGGGGCTTTCCCTTGTCCTTCGGAAAACCGCCGGTAAAAGGAATTGTTTTTAAATTGAAAATAAAAGAGTTCTCTGGCAAGAGCATCGAAACGTATCTCATCTGCGCCAGCGCATCCTTCTTTCATAAAATCGCGAATTTTGTTTTCTATTTCTGTGCGATTCATTTCGAAATTTCCAGATGCGGAATATGTTCCTTTTCTAAAAAATCGAATAGCCGATCCAAAACCATGACGACATGATCCGTCTGCTCGTCGGAAATAACAAGCGGCGGTGTCAAACTTAAAACATTATGGTGGGGACCGGACGGTAACATAATGATTCCCTGCCGCAACAGTAAATCAACCAAGCGGGCAGTCTTTTCAGAAGCCGGCTTTCCGTTTTCAACCAATTCCACGCCGATCAACAAGCCCTGCCCTCGCACATCCCCCATAAGAGGATATTTTTTGGCTAAGCTTTTCAATTTCTCCAAAAGAGATTTGCCTAAATGATCGGAACGTTCGATAAGCTTTTCGTCTTCTAAAATATTTATCGTCTCTAAAGCACAGGCGGCTCCCAAAGGTGAGCCCAGAAATGTGCTGGTATGAATCGCTTCGCCGCGTGAAATTCCCCAACTTGCCATAACCTTCTCCGAACCCACACACGCCGAAATAGGAAATCCGCCCGTCATACCTTTGCCCAATATAAGTAAATCAGGGACGACTCCCTCATGTTCCGAGGCGAACCAACGGCCGGTTCTTCCAAACCCCGTCATAATTTCATCGAAAATTAAGAGCATTCCGTGAGCATCGCAAACTTGTCTTAACGCAGGAAAAAATCCTTTAGGCGGCACAATAACTCCGCCCCTTCCTTGAACGGGTTCGAGAAGAACGGCGCCGATCGCCTCACGACGTGAGTCTTTGATTCGCATTTCGATGGCTTCCAAAACTTCATCGTAACCGGATTTACTTTTGGAAGGTCTATGAAACGGATCGGGAAACGGAATATGCGTTACAAAGCGGCCGATCTGGTCCAAGAAAGATTCTTTAAAATCGTACCGATGCGTAGCCGCCAGTGCGCCGTAGGTCAAACCGTGATAAGCGCCTTCGAAAGCAATGACGCCGCTTTTTTTGGTGTGCATGCATGCCGTTTTTATAGCCGATTCGACAGCCTCCGATCCGGAACTTGAAAAAATGGTCTGCGAGAGATCGCCGGGCGTGATGTCGCGAAGCTTTTCGGCTAAAAGAACTTTTACTTCGGTAGGGTGAACATCACCCATGCCGTGCATTAACTTTTTCGATTGGCGCTCGAGAGCACCGACGACGCGAGGATGGGAATGACCCACATTCTGAACTCCGAAGGCCGAACCAAAATCAATAAAGATATTGCCGTCTTCATCGATCACGTTCGCACCGAGCGCCGAATTCCAAAAAATAGGAAATGCGCCGCCGATGAACGTGACATTGGGAGATTCCACACACTTCAAGCGTTTGGAAAGCTTTAGAGACTCCGGTCCCGGAATGGCTTTAATGTTGGGAAGATCGCGGCCTGTCATATAAGTTTCGTCGTTCGTAAAACGCAAACCGATCGGCTAAATACGATTTACGAATTGCTATGAAGAATTTCGTCCACCGTGGCTTTCAATTCTTCGTAAGGCCGAGCTCCGGATAAAAGGCGGCCGTTTATGAACGAGGTCGGTGTGCCGTCCGCGCCGAGCGAGCGGGCGTATTCCACATCTTGATCGAGCTTGGTATCAATCGAGGGATCGGCCATACATTTATCATAATCTTCTACGGCTAAACCGGTTGACTCAGCGTATTTATGAAGCTGATCGGTAGTAAGCGCGCTCTGGTGATCAAAAAGCACGGTTCTAAATTCCCAGAATTTTCCCTGTGCTTGCGCGCAAACACTCGCGTGATGAGCGGCTTTGGCATTGGCATGCATGGGAAGAGGATTATGGCGAAAAACATGATGAATATCGTTCGGATATTCCGAAACCAGGCGATCGACCGTTTTACTAAACCGGGCGCAATAAGGGCACTGGAAATCGGAAAATTCTACAAGCGTAATCTTTGCATTCATAGGCCCGCGAGCCGGAGCACCAATGATATCGATACCCACGGTTGGCTCTTCGAGAAAGATTTGAACTCCGTATTTTTTCTTCAAATCGGAGACGACTTGATGTTCTTTGGCATTTATTTTATCTTCAATGATTTTATCGCGAATAGCTACTTTAAACCCTTCGATGGGTTTGCCTTGAAAATAATAGCTGTTGTCTTGATAAAATTTCAAGATATCTTCTTCGCTTACGGAAATTTCATCCCGGTTAAGTAACGTGCGTTTAAGATCAGCGGCTTTTTGGCCAAGAGATTGGGCTTCTTTCTCGAATAACTCATCGGCAATCATCAAATCCAACGCTTTCTTACGGATCTGATACATTTCCGCTTGCAAAGAAATAAGCGCAGACGTTGAAGCTTTGTCTAAATCGGCAACGGTAATTTCTTTATCACCGACTTTTGCCGCTATACCGCCCTGGGTTTCGGCTGAAGCGGACGCTACGAAAAATGCACAGAGAAGTAGAATAAATGACGAGATTTTTAAATTCTTAAACATGAAGGTTCCTTTCAGGTAATAGGGACATAAATTTAAGCATCATTGTACATAAAGACGTAATATATGGCTACTACAAGGTTTTGCGTTATTTATAGGCTGTCTCGTCAAAAGGGAGATCGACAACGTTTGGATGGTGATCGGAAATGGGCTCTTTAAGCGCAGTATTCATTTCCTCAAGCGTATATCCGAAATGAGGCGCAAACGTATACGATCCGGATTTATCTTGAGGATCGGTTAAGTAGCTCTTAATAAAGAACCAATCAAGCCGGTATTTACCGATGACATGCGCGATGCTTCTTTTCACGGAAAATGTGGTTTTGAATCCTTTTAAATCCCGTTGATTCGAATTGGCCAACACGCCGCTCTTACCGTTAATAGATCGAGATTTATCGCCGCGAAAATCAAATCCACGGCCGTCGCTAAATCGGTAGTCTTCTACCATTTCGAATAATTTTTTTACTTTGTTTGGAGCCACGACGGGAATATGCCACGCAAGCGGATTTTGAAGATTTTTGGTTAGGTTGGAAACGCTTCGAACTGTATTGGTCGCAAAAGGTGCCGGAGAAAAATAATTGATTCCGATTCCCAGCCAATTGGAAGGATCCTTTAAAGAACGTTCGGCAACGCGCGTCAGAGAAGTAGGGCTAAGATCCGAAGGCGCCGAATTAAAATCACCGGCGACAATAACGGGATTGTGAATGTCTTGAATGTAGGAAAGAATTTCGGCCAGCTGCTCTTCCCTGCCCTTAGGTTCGCATTTAATTTCCAAGTGAATGTTGATCACCGTCAATCTCTTTTCGGGTAGGTCCGGAACGTACAGATCGACCCTAAAAAAAATGCGGCCGCCGATTTTCATTTCGCGGTGAAGTTCGTTTTCAAATACTGTTTTGGCGCCAAACCGACGTGTGTTTTCAAGGAATGTAGTCTTATCTTTCTCTTGTTCGTACCAATCGTAGGCCTGATGTTTCAGCTGAAAAACGCGGACATCCAAAATCGGGTACTTAGATAAAACGGCCGATCCAAAAATTCCTTTGTATTTTTCCGAATTGGCCCGGAAAAAAGTTTCCGCCTCGACATCTTTGGTTCCGCCTTCAAGCGTTATTTGCTCCGTTCCTAAGTACGCGGGATCCAGTTCTAGCTGTTCCGCTCCGTAGGCATAATTCATATCGAGAGCGGCGGCGAGCTCCCGCGCGGCATCCAAGTAGCCGGAACGTTTATGACCTATATCCATCTCTTGCAAGATAACGAGATCGGCCTCCTCTAAAAGAAACCTCTGCAACATAGCTTCTTTGTAACGCTTGGAATCGGCAGGAAATTTTTCCGCATCCATTAGTGTTTTAAATTTATTGTGATCGGTGAACGCAGCGATAGCTTCTTTCATATGAATTGATTTTTCAATATTCCAGCTCACCGCGCGTAGATAATTCCCGAGTCTGAAATCTCGAGGACGGTGCGGGCGGGCGCCCCGATAAAAAGCTTCGTTGCTAACCATAGGGGTCGTAAATAATGTCTCCACTTTTTGTTTTATTTTTAGATCAGCGGCGGGATTTTTTGAAAGAGATTTTAATTCTTCAAACGTAAGAAGTTCGGGGGCGCTGTATTGAACGGGCTGGAGATTCGCATAGAGATCCTCCTGCTCCGAAGCATAGGAAAAACCGCATGAAAATACACACAATAAAACTGTCATTCTGAGGGCCGCAGGCCCGAAGAATCTAAAAACGAGATGCTTCGCTTCGCTCAGCATGACAGCAAATCGGGAAGTTCATCAAGCGAAGCAATCGTTTTTCCATCCTGAACCGGGCGAGAACCGGATTCTCGATCAAGATATACGGCATGAAATCCCACCAAACGCGCGCCTTCGACATCGCATTCATAATCATCACCCACATGGAGTATCTGCTCGGCCTCCAGAGAAAGTTCTCGTTTCAATTGATTAAAAATGGCAGCATGCGGCTTGGTAACGCCGGCTTGGGCTGAAATGATAACGGTACGGAAATAAGAATGAATACCCAACTCTTTAAGAACCTTGAAAAGCCGGGAATCCCAATTGGACACGACGGCCAATTCTTTATTCATACCTTTTAGTTTTTTTAATGTGCCCAAAACATCCGGAAAAAGCTGCCACGGTTCTTTGGAAGAAAAACGAACGTACAGCGCTTTAAAAAAATCTTCGAACGGTTCCGGGGTCTGAAAACCTTTAAAAACGGACAGAACCGTTTCGCGCCACCATTTTCTTTCGGCATCTTCGGATGAATGCTCTCCAAGCGCCGCTAAACCGCCGCGTGCGTTAAATACATTTCGAAACCGGATTTCTATGATTTCCGGATCAACGACAACACCAAAACGCTTCGCTTCAAGCGCGTAATGATAACCTACGGAAGGAAAGGCCCTAAAAAGCGTGCCTGCGGCATCAAAAGACACCGCTTTAACGGATGAATAGACCGAATTTTTCATGGAGATGCACGACTGAGTTTACTGAAGTGGAACGATCAAGCGCCGTAAAACCACACCGGCTTCGGCAAGCAATCGTTTGGAAGTATCTGCGAGCGGATAATCTTGATTATAAACGACCTCGGCCATTCCCGAATTTATAATCATCTTCGTACACATCAGGCAGGGCGAATACGTAGTGTAGATCGTAGATTCTTTAATACTCACACCGTGGTACGCCGATTGTGTGATGGCATTTTCTTCCGCGTGCGAACAAAGACATTCGCTAAGTTGCGTTCCGGACGGAGCAAAATTACTACATCGCGGACATCCGCCTTCGTTGCAATTTTTCGTGCCGCGGGGAGTGCCGTTGTATCCCGTAGCAATGATACGTTTATCCTTTACAATGACGGCGGCTACTTTTCGTTTCACGCAATTCGAACGGCGAGCAGCCACCTCGGCAATGGCCATAAAGTATTCATCCCAACCGGGCCGCCCAATTTGCGAAGCCAATTCCATAATTAAATTTTTTACTTTCTGATGCAGATCGGCGATCGAACCGTCATTCGTAATTTCTTTCTTAGCAAGCGCTTCCGTCGCGGCTAGCTGCTGATCTTTTTCAATATCGCTTTTAGACTCGCGCACTTCCACAGCGACAAAATCCTTAAGCGTGCCGGGGTCTCCTTCCCTTTTCCGCGCCCGGACTCTTTCAAATCGCGTTTCTTGAGGCGCGGTAATTCGAACGAGTGTAAAATCTTTCCGGCTCATAAGCGCGTTGGCTTCAAGCGGATGGCGGATCGAGTCGATAACGTAACGTTTGCTCGATTCCAATTTGGCTAAAACGCGGTGGGCCAGTACATCCGCTCCGTATTCAATACGCAAACGGTTTCCTTCTTCAATGAGAGATTCCCGCGTAACCGTAGCGCCACGGTTTGAAAGCGATTCGCGAATTTCATCGGAAAGGGAAAAATAATGAAAGCCGTGCTCAGTAAGAAAACTGGCGACTTCGCCTTTTCCAGAACCATTTTTTCCAGTCAGCCCGATAATCATGGCCGGCATTATAGCATGGCGGATTTGTTTCCAAAAGTCTTGGTTTTGTTTATAATGATAACACTTTAATCATGAATAAAAAATACGCCCTTACAGGTCTTCTCCTCGTCGCCGTGCTGGTCGCCAGCGTATTCACGGTAAAAAAAGTCCTTCATAAAGAAGTGACGTTTTCTTCGGAAGGAAAAGTAAAAGGAAACCCTTCCGCCCCCATTAAAGTCAGTACATGGAGTGATTTTCAATGCCCGAGTTGCGCCATGGCAGCTAAAACAACCCGTCAATTCATGGAAGCGCATCCGGATGCTATTCAAGTCAAGTTCAATCACTTCCCCTTAAAAGGCCATCAGCATTCCAGAATTGCACATATTGCAGGAGAGTGTGCATATCGGCTCGGAAATTTTTGGGCTTTTCACGATAAAGTTTACGATAATCAATCTACTTGGTCGGTAATGCAGGATCCCACAGAAACATTCGTTCGCTATGCCGAAGAAGCCGGCATTCCAAAAAAAGATTTTGAAGCCTGCCTTTTGGATATAGAAGCCGAAAAAGCCGTTCTTCTAGAAAAAATTGAAGGGGCAAAACTTCAGATTGAACGAACGCCGACCATTTTTGTCAACGGTGAGCGTCTGGTGGGCGGGGCCGAACTTGAAGCAAAGTTAAATAGCTTACTGCCTAAAGAAGAAAAAAAAGAAGGAGAGAAACCCGTTGGTTGAGCAGAAAACACCTAGCAGTCGATCGGATTACGTGTGGTTGATTCTACGAATCGCCATTGGGTTTATTTTTGCGTATGCTGGTTTTATGAAATTAATCGAGCCGGTTGAAAATTTCGAAGCAGCGATTACCGATTTTAATCTGTTTTCTCCTTCTGCTATTCATGGGATCGCACGCGTCGTTCCCTGGATTGAGTTAATGGGCGGAACGTTTCTTCTGCTCGGTTATTTGCCAAAAATGAGTGCGGCCGCCGTCGGTACGCTTGCGTTCGGATTTGTAGTACTGCTAGGAATATCCGTTCTAAACGGCAAAGGCAGCCAAAGCTGCGGCTGTTTTGGTGAATCCGGCATCAAATTAACTCGAAATCAAATGTTTATTTTGGATCTTAGTGTGTTTCTTATCGCATTTAAACTGTTCCGGAAGAATAAATTCACTTGCTCACTGCATAGCGCCCTTACCTCCTAAAATCATTACCCGTTATTTTATGAGTTTAAAAAAGTAGGTTTATGTTTCATCTTCATACTTAAGTCTTTTAAAATGAGCAGCTTATCGATTTTTTAACCCGGTTTGACTCTACGGCAAACACCGGGTAAATTTTCATTAACTATAAAACCGTACATTCGCTTCAAAAATGAAGCGATTTTTTTGCTTTTTCAATTACGAACTATTAAAAAGCTTTTAGTATTTTCAGAGGAGATGAATTGGGAAAAAAAATTCTGCGAATTACAATTCAACCTTTAGTACTTATATATTTGCTTCAACAAATTATTATCCCTCTGCCTAACCAACCTTCTTTATTATTAAACGAAGCTTTTGCCGCCAGTATCTACTACGTTAATAAGAATGCCGCCAACGCCAGCGATAGCAATCCCGGCACCGAAGCCTTACCGTGGAAAACATTAACCAAAGCCGGCCAAGCAGCCGTAGCCGGTGACACGGTCTACATAAAAGCGGGAACATATACCGAAGCTTTAACAGCACAAAACTCCGGTAGTTCGAGCGCAGGATATATCACCTTCAAAGCAGCGCTGGGCGACGAATGTTTAGGCGCTCCGTATAGTTTTACCAACGGCCGGCCCGAAGCACCACCTTTATGCAAAGTTAAAATTGAAGGTAGCGGCATCAATATTAACTTAAAACAATTTATTAGAGTTGAAGGTTTTGAAATAAGAAATTACAGCGGATTGGAAGAAGGTGCGGGCATTGTATGCCAGTCCACGTTTGATTCAAGCGCAAACAACATTCAGATCATTAACAATTATCTGCATAATGAAATGAGAAACAGCGGAGGAAACGGCATATACTGCCCCGCCTCCAAGAATGTACGGATCGAAAATAATTACATTACGGATACGGGAGGCGACACGCGCGGGCTCGGCATTGGCATTCGATCGAACTCAGGGGTGGTATCCACCGACACCGTCATTTCAGGAAATGTGATTTTAAGAATGGTCTGTGACGGTATGGATTTGTCGGGAATCAACCTTACCATCGATAACAATATTCTCGGCGATTCCTGGAGCGGCGACTGTCACCAGGATGCACTTGAAATATACGGCAATCTGATCAATTCCACGATACGAAATAACATCATGTACGATTTCACACAGTTTGTTTACGGCGGCCCGGATAATGGCAGTACTCAGAAATGGGATACCGTCCTAATCTCCGGCAACGTATTTTTTACGGACAAATACTGGACGGGCAAAGACGGCGAAGCCCCGGCTATATGGGTTTTTGCCGGAACAGGAGGAAACGCCCCGATAAAAAATATTACCATCCATTCAAATACTTTTGGATGGACGGGCATGACTCCAATAGGAATATACGGAAGTCCCGTAACAGGAATCAAAATCTACAACAACATATTCACCGACGGTCATATTGGTATCGATATTAACAATCCATCAGAAGTTTCTTCGCACCACAATATGTTTTTTGATTTTGATCCTAACGACTCGTGGGAGGCGCGTGCTTGGCCCAACGAAGGTATTGGCACGGTTACTGATCAAAATCCTAAATTTGTAAATTTTAATAGATTCGTCAGAGATATCAAAAAATTTACTAAAACTATTTCCGGAGCAACGCTTGGGGAAATCAACGGAAAAACAACATTAAAAATGGCGGGACAAAACTTTAATACCTTAAAGGTGCAAGCGGGTTACCGAGTCGATATAACGGGCGGAGGTAATTTACTGACTTGTTACGACGGTGATTACGATGATTGCAGGAGATTATCCGTAGAAAGCATAAACGGCGATACCCTAACGTTAACAGATGATGTCACAGCTTCTCCCAGCATAGCCGATTTTACCGTTTGGTACTATCCTCCCACATTCAACGAAATTTATTTAGAAAATACCAGCAATTTTGCCGTAGGAGATCTCATTGATACGCACGAGGGTTTAAAAACCGTGACATCGGTAACTTCCGACTCTTATGGAAGTAAAATTATTTTTACTCCTCCCTTCTCTGATTATGCCAGGTATAACCGCGGCATTTTTAACTGGAAAAACAACAGCAATTTTTATGAAGACTTACATTTACAGCAAGGTAGTCCTGCCATAGATAAATGGACCGCTACCGAAGGAGCGGCGATGGGATTACCGGCTTCTTTTACTGATCTTGACGGAATCATTAGACCCACAAATACGAAATACGATATGGGCGGTTATGAATATGCAGGCGGCGGAACACCAGGTCCGGTAAATAATCCGCCCGTTTTAAATCCGATCGGCAATCCGCAAACGACAGCCGGCGTTTCTATTAATGTGCCTGTTTCAGCAAGTGATCCCGATAGCAACAGTCTCAGTTTTCAATTATCCACTCCGGTAAACTGGATTACATTAACCGACAATGCAAACGGAACAGCCGTTCTTCATATAAACCCAAGTCTTTCAAACGTAGGTACTTACTACCCTGTAGTTATTTCAGCCATTGACAATGGCTCGCCTGCACAAACGACCCTAGAAGCCATTACCGTTACGGTTGCAGCCCCTGCCGCCAATATTCCGCCCATTGTAAATGCGGGCGGCAATCAAACCGTATCGGTAAATTCACCGGTCACCTTAAACGGTTCTGGATCTTCGGACCCCGATCATGGTCCGCAAGCGCTTCAATACACGTGGATGCAAAATCCAAACGACGCCATCCGCGTAACGTTGGCCGGCGCGAATACTTCTTCCGCTACATTTACCGCTCCTCCCGCTCCTGCTCTACTTCATTTCGCTCTAACCGTTTTTGACGGCGCGAATATGGCTACACAAGAAATTACAGTTACCGTTAACGCAAATTCCCTCCAAAGCCCTGTTTCCCAATGGCATATGGATGGCAATGCCAATGATAGTGCGGGCACAAACAACGGAATTATCAGCGGTGCCGGCAACAACACCAACTGTACTGTTGCCGGAAGATTTGGATCGGGATGCAGCTTCGATGGCGCCGGCGACTGGATTGATTTCGGTACGAGTTCTTCCATTAATTTTGTAAATAATTTCACAATCGGATTATGGCTGAAAACAGGAGCCCTAAACGGCATGACCGTTTACGGCCGGGATATTTCTCCCGGCCAATTGGTCTTAGCTATTTACGGTGGC
>OBEQ010322632.1_pt1 | contig 22522 bp, 18 predicted proteins | sample 1670901 | NCBI WGS metagenome assembly OBEQ01 (sample SAMEA104232315, study PRJEB22302) | groundwater metagenome | biome: forest; feature: aquifer; material: groundwater | place: USA | collected 2011-08-07 | depth 5.4 m
AAAAAACAAAAACGTAATTCCCATAAACAGCGGGATTAAAATTGTTGTCGAGTAGAACATATATCCAAAAAACGACGGGGTTTTTACTTTCATTTCTTCCGCGATCGCCTTCACCATAAAATTGGGGCCGTTGCCGATGTAGCTGTTGGCTCCCATCATCACCGAACCGGCGCTGATAGCTAAAAGAATCGGTGTTGGAATTCCCAAAATGCCTGCGGCTGGCAGGTGAAGCCCTTGGGCCAACGAAAAGAAAGCAAGATAGGTGGGAGTGTTATCCAGAAAAGACGAAAGGGCGCCGCTAAGCCAATAAAAAGGAATGGGAGTGGTGATGCCCAACTCGCCCCCTTTATTTTCCAGCAATTGAAGAAGAGGAACCATCGTCACAAAAATACTGGCAAAGAGAATGGCCACTTCGATGATAGGGCCAAAGGTGAAACGGTTTTTTTGTCGCGCTTTTTTGGAATTTTTTCCCAAAGAAAGAAGAGCGAGCGTTAACATTTCGGCTTCACGAAGAGGAGAAGGAAGAAAAACTCCGAGCACCACTCCTAAAATAAGAAAAATATTCAAAGCCCCTTTGATTTTCAACGGTTGAATTTCTCTTTTGTCGCGCGTGAGATCTTTTTTGGTTTCTTTTTTGTGGGCGATACCGTCAAAAATGTAAAAGAGGAGGAGCAAAGCCCCATTGGCCGTAAGCCAAATGGGAAAAAGTTTAAGCGTCCAGAAAAACGGAACCCCTTTTAAATAACCCATGAAAAGAGGCGGGTCACCAACGGGGGTTAAAAGTCCGCCGATGTTGCTGACGATAAAAATAAAAAATATCGGGATGTGTCTCACGTGATGGCGTTCCTGGTTTGTCTGAAGCAGGGGACGAATGAGCAGCATACTCGCTCCTGTTGTTCCGATGACGCTGGCCAAAACAGAACCGATCGCCAGAAATGCGGTGTTGGTCAAAGGGGTCGCTTCCAAATCTCCCTCGAGCGAAATCCCTCCCGCGATCATAAAGAGTGACGCCAGAAGAATGAGAAACGAAAAATAATCGCGGGTGGTGTGCAACAACGCCACCGGCTGGTTGAAAACCAGATAAACAAAAACAGGAAGCGCCAAAATCACAGTAACAAGCGCTTTGTTGGAATTTTTTTCCCAAAAATGGGGAAACGCCAACGGGCTGATCGCAATGGAAAGAAGAACGAGAACAAAAGGGGCGCTTAAGATAAGATCGTTCATAGGAATGAATCGTGTACACAAAAACAGAGGATCAAAGCAAATGAAAAATAAGTTTTTGGGCCAGGGCTTGACAAGTGAGGTCAGTGACCCTAGCGGCCATTGATACAAATATCCTGCTCGATATTTTGATTCCCAACCCCCTGTTTCTTGAATCCTCCCGGGAACTGTTGAACAACTATCACAAAAAGGGAAACCTGATTATCAGTGAAGTGGTTTATGCAGAATTGGCGACCCAATTTGACGAGGAGTCCCGGCTTAAAACTTTTTTGTTAGGGACGGGAATCCGTCTTGTCTCTTCCCAATATGGAGCCCTCTGGCTTGCTTCACGAAGTTGGAAAAAATATCACCAGGATAGAAAACGAAGAAAAAATTTATTTTCAAGAAGAGTGTTGGCCGATTTTCTGGTGGCGGCCCATGCCCAGATTCATGCGGATCTTTTGCTGACGAGAGATCAGGGGTTTTACCGCCCTTGTTTCAAAAATCTCAAAATTGTTGTTCCTTAAAATGGGATCCTTTCGCCGCATTTAAAATTTCGCGGTCGGAAGTGACAATATTGTACAGTCATATTTATGTTTATATTACTAATCATATTTATAACTATATTATTGACTGTTTAAGGCGTTCGTGATAAATTTCTTACAAGAAAGGAGAAAGTATGAATTTGGGACAACTTTCAAAAGAAAATGAGCAATTTATTTACGAATACAAAAAAATCGGTTACAAAACCAAAACTGAGTTAATTGATGAGGCCGTGGCCATTTTGCGGCGCAACAAAGAAAAAGAAAGAAGAGAAAAACTTGTTCTTGAAGCCGGGAAAAATTACGAAAAATCAGGAGTAGACTATGTCTGGAAATCCCTCGACGAAGAAGATTTTGACTGATCCCCCAGAAGTGGGGGATGTTGTATTGCTGGATCTTAATCCCACCCGGGGGGATGAAAAAAATAAAACACGGCCTTGTCTTATTATCCAAAAAAAAATTACTCCTCTTCATCTGGTGACCGTGCTTCCCATTACTGATGACAATAGCCATCGAAACGGCCTATTTTTTGTAGTAATTCCCGATTATAAAAAAACAGGGTTAACCAAAAAATCGGTTATCGATTGCTATCAAATCAGGACCGTTTCTTTGAATCGGATTGTCAAAAAAATGGGGGTGATCGATCAGGAGTTGGTTGATAAAATCAAGGAGTCAATGGCTTTAATCCTTGGTATTCATTCTTATCATATTAAATGATTTAATATTTTCTATAATTTCGCCAACGCTCTTCTTTTGGCTTTGGGAAGTTTTTTGGCAGGCCCTTTTTTTTTCGTGATCCATCTTTTGTGTTTTTTGTACATGGGATGTTTTTGGTCTCGTTCTTCGTTCGTCTGTGTCATCGAAGGGGGATCCATTTTTTTCAAAAATTCATCCGAGGTCAAACAACCGCATCCCGATCCCTTCGCGGCATTTAAAATTTCGCGGTCCGACGTGACAATAATCACTCGCGAACCAAAGTGGCGGGCGATGCGGATGATGATCTCGTCCGCACTTTTTCCCTGTGCGCTGTAGAGCACTTCAATTCCGGCCACGCGATATTTTTCAATTTCCATATTGGTGGAATTGGAAGCATCAAACACCACCGTGACCGAATGCCCGTGGCTCTGGCGATAATGGGCCAGGCGCTGAAGAAGCGCAATCCGTCCCCGTTCCAGATTTCGCGCATCAATCTGGCTCAGCGTTCCCGATCGGCGAATTAAATTGTAACCATCAATCACCAGATGAGCCATACTTTTCCCTCCATTGCCTATTTTTTACACAATGACTTTTTTTTAGGCAGTATTCAAGCAGTGTCACAAACATTCACTCTTATCAATATCAATAAGTTATCTCGATTTTGATGTTGGCACACAATTTGCTTTCCTCAGGAGAGCGAGAGTTTATCCCCTACGCTCGTTGGCTTCGGGGACAAGACTGCTTGTTTCGAAATCCCGCAATTGTACCATAGATATTTTCTGTGGCCAGCTCTGGGGTTGCAACTATTATTCAACAATCTTAATCAAGGAGGGTTTTTATGAATGTCGTTGGAACAACTAGTACTTCGGGGTGGGCACTTTTTACGTTCCTGCTCGGATTTACAATTTTGGGGACTGCTGCCATTGGTGGGGGGACGCTCAGTATTCTTGGCAGCGTCGCGGTTTTGGGTCTGTCTTGTTACCTGTTTAAACAGGCAAGAACAAAGGAGGAAGCATGAGACTTTTAGGAATATTAATAGTACTAGCAGGTTGGTTGGTCACCCTTGGCGGGCTGATCTATACAGATTCAAATACGGCACGCGGAATTGTTGCCTGTGCGGGCATCACTCTTTCGGTCATCGGCATTTTGGGGGTGCTCAATTGTCATTATCTGAAAAAAGCGATTTGGAAAACAAATCTCCATATGTTCTTTGCTGTTTTAGGAATGAGTGGTCTTTTGATTTTCGGATCTCCCGTCAAAGCGCATGCGCAAGAAATATCGTCGTCGTCGGCTTTGTCGAGCATTGAAAGTCCTAAAGGGACTGACATCGCTACAACAGGGGATCCAGGAGCGGAGATGACAGGGACAGTCAATGACGTTACTGTTTCCGATTCCAAAAAAGGGTTGACCTTGGCCGATTTGGCAAACCAGGCAGGGCAAAATAAAATTGCCATCAATTTCGTCTGGACCTTAGTCTGCGGATTTTTGGTGATGTTCATGCAGGCCGGTTTTGCCATTGTGGAAGCGGGACTTTGTCGATCCAAAAATGCTAACCACACGATGATGATGAATTTCATGGTGTACGGGTTAGGGCTTTTTGCCTACTGGGTTTCTGGATTCGCCATTCAAATGGGAGGAAGCGCACCGATCGCTAATTTGGGAGGAGTTTTCCCGCTCAATTCGGAACATGTGGTTACTCTTTTAGGAAAACCTTGGGCCCTTTTCGGCACTAAAGGTTTTTTCCTGAGTGGTTCCAGTTACGATGTCGGTGTGATGGTTCTCTTCCTTTTCCAAATGGTTTTCATGGACACGACCACGACGATTGTAACAGGCGCCGCGGCCGAACGTTGGAAATATTCCGCCTTCTGCGTCTCAACCATCGGATTGGGTGCATTCATCTATCCTCTCTTTGGAAACTGGGCGTGGGGATGTGGTTGGCTTTCTCAATTGGGCGTCAACTTTGGATTGGGGCATGGGTACTGTGACTTTGCCGGTTCGGGCGTCGTTCATGCTGTTGGCGGTCTTACCGGATTGGCTGTCGCCATGATGGTTGGTCCACGTATTGGAAAATTCAACAAAGATGGAACGCCGAATGCCATTCCCGGGCACAATTTGCTTCTGGTACTGACCGGATGTTTTATTCTGGCCTTCGGATGGTTTGGATTTAATCCGGGAAGCACTCTTGGCGCTTCGGGCAATGGAGCTCTTCGCATTGGAAGCATTGCGGTGAATACCATGCTCGCCGGTTGCACCGGATCTTTTGCGGCACTTCTCTACATGTGGATTCGATACGGAAAACCGGATGCCTCGATGGCTGGTAACGGCTTGTTGGCTGGCCTTGTGGCCATCACGGCCCCTAGCGGATTCGTGACTCCTCTCTCGGCAGTGATTATCGGATGGGTTGCCGGTATTCTGGTTTGTCTCGCGGTTGAATTTTTTGATCGCGTAGCCAAGGTAGATGATCCGGTCGGTGCCATCTCCGTTCACGGAATCAACGGCTTGTGGGGTGTACTGGCGGTTGGACTTTTTGCTGACGGAAAAAGTAACTATGGCGGAAGTTGGAATGGTATCCCAGGCTCTGTCACCGGTTTGTTTTACGGTGATGCCGGACAATTAGTTGCCCAACTTGTTGGCATATCCACCTTAGTGGGGGCTATTTTCGTCCTCGCTTTTGTCTGGAACTGGTTGGTCGATCTGGTGGTCGGTCAACGTTCCAATGCCAAGGCCGAATTGCAAGGTTTGGATATTCCTGAAATGGGAGCGTATTGTTATCCGGATATGTTCCAACCTTCAGGAGAGAATTTATAACACTATTAACAGGAGGCTCATATGACAGCAGTTCTTATTTTTGGAATTATCTCGGTCATCTTGTTTGTCCCGCTTGCGGGATATAAATCGGGAAAAAGTATCTTCAGTTAAGAGAAATTTATGAAAGATACCTTGGAACAAGCGAATACGTACCTTAAGGAAGGGGATTTTGAAAGGGCGGTAGAAGGTTTTACCGCCTCCCTTTCCTCGGAGTTAAAGTCAGTCCCTGCCTTAGCAGGATCTGCCTTGAGAGGTCGAGGGATTGCGTACTTTCAGTTAAAAAATTGGAAGGACGCAATCTCCGACTTCTCCAAGGCCAGGGACTTGGATCCGGAAGATCTCGAAAGTGGGGTTGGTCTTGGAATGAGTTTGGCGATGGATCTCCAAATTTATCCCGCCATCGATGTGTTAGAGACGTTGCTTCAAAAACATCCGGACTTTGTCCGGGGGCATATTCAATTGGGGTTTCTTTATTTTCGTCTTGCCATCATCGCCAAGGGGCGTGCTCATTTAGAGCAGGCGTTGACTAGTCGGCCTACGCTGACCGAAAGACGGCTGATCGAAAAAACGTTGAAAGAGCAAAAGCAGATGGACAAAAAGAGGTTTTATCGCCCCGATTTCGAAGCGCTCCGGAGATCTGGTTCTGGTCACGATGAAAAGAGGGTCTAACTATGAGAACCGTTTTTTTATGGTTAGGGAGCTATCTTATTGTCGGGTCTCTTTTGTACTTTCACTTTAGAGCGCCTCTTTTTCCCATCGCGCTCGGAGGGGGTTTAACTCTTGTTGTTACACTCGTTCGTTTTTTTAGGGGAAAAATGTATGAAAAAAGTTGTTCACATTAACTAAAAAGGGAGGATGTATGAAAAAAATAGAAGCTATTATCAAACCATTTAAATTAGACGAAGTGAAGGAAGCCTTGATCGCTTTGGGTGTCAAGGGGATGACCGTCACCGAAGTCAAAGGTTTCGGCCGCCAAAAGGGGCACACCGAACTTTATCGAGGGGCAGAATATGTTGTGGATTTTCTTCCCAAGATCAAGATCGAGGTGATCGTCAAAGACAACGAAGCTTCCAAAGTGCTGGAGGCGATCCAGAAAGGGGCCAAGACCGGCACCATTGGCGATGGGAAAATTTTTGTTCTCCCCGTCGAAGGAATTTTGCGGATTCGCACCGGCGAAAGCGGAGAAAATGCGGTATAACTATTCAGTCGTCATCCCGTTACGTAGTAAAACGGGATCTATTTTGACTTTGCTCAAGGGAAAATGGATCCCGACTTAAAACATGTCGGGATGACATGACGTGTTTTCACGTGTGACTGAATGGTTACAACGCAGTATAGTACCTTTTCTATTTGATTTATATATTATGGACTAGGCACAAGTTTTTCCCTTGCTTTATCTGGGTAATTTGATTTAGCAAAGAGCCTTCTTTGTCAGAGTTCAAACTTTGCAAAGAAGGCATTTTTGCGGAAAAATGCGGCTTCATTAACCAACCACATCATAACTTAAGGAGTAAATATATGAGTACGCCAACAACAGTGAAAGAAGTTATCGCTTGGGCCAAGGATATCAAATGCAAAATCGTTGACCTCAAGTTTGTCGATCTTTTAGGGGCCTGGCAGCATTATTCGTTGCCGATGTCCGAATTGACCGAAGCTTTGTTCGAAGAAGGAAACGGTCTCGACGGTTCTTCGATCCGCGGATGGAAAGCCATCAACGAATCGGACATGTTGCTTTTTCCCGATCCTTCCACCGCCCGCATCGATCCGTTCTGTGCCGAAACCACGTTGTCTCTCATCGGTAACGTGAAAGATCCGATGACTCTCGAACCTTACAATCGCGATCCCCGAACCATCGCCCAAAAAGCGGAAGCTTATCTTAAGTCCACCGGCGTTGGCGATACCGCGTTCATCGGACCCGAAGCCGAATTTTTTATTTTCGACAACGTCCGCTTCGATCAAAAATCCCAAGAAGGGTATTATCATATCGATTCGGACGAAGGGATATGGAACAGTGGAAAAGCCGACGAGAAAAATCTCGGTTACAAAATCCGAAACAAAGAAGGCTATTTTCCCTGCTCTCCCACCGACAGTCTCCAAGATCTCCGTACCGAAATGATTTTGGAAATGGAAAAGGCGGGGATCCAGGTCGAAAAACACCATCACGAAGTGGCCACCGCCGGACAAGCCGAAATCGATTTACGTTTCGACTCGCTCGTCAACATGGCCGACAAAATGATGTGGTACAAATACATCGTCAAAAACGTCGCCAAGCGCCACAACAAGACGGTGACTTTTATGCCAAAACCTTTGTTTGGCGATAACGGTTCGGGAATGCACACCCACCAGTCGATCTGGAAAGGGGGCAAGCCTCTTTTTGCCGGTGACAAGTATGCCGGAATGTCCCAGATGGCGCTTCACTACATTGGAGGAATTTTGAAACATGCGCCGGCCATCTGCGCTTTCTCCAACCCGACCACCAATTCGTATCGTCGATTGGTTCCCGGTTACGAAGCCCCCATCAACTTGGCTTACTCTTCGCGTAACCGTTCCGCATCCGTCCGAATTCCGATGTACTCGAATTCGCCCAAAGCGAAACGTCTGGAATTCCGTACCCCCGATCCTTCTTGCAATCCTTACATCGCTTTTTCGGCGATGTTGTTGGCAGGGTTGGATGGTATCGAAAACAAAATCGATCCAGGTCAACCTCTCGATAAGAACATTTATCATATGACTCCCGAAGAGCTGAAAAAAATTCCTTCAGCTCCCGGAAGTTTGGAAGAATCCCTTCGGGCGTTAGAAAGGGATCACGCTTTTCTCCTTAAAGGAGACGTGTTTTCCAAAGACCTGATTGAAACTTGGATTTCCTACAAGTGGGAGACCGAGATCAACCCGGTCCGTTTGCGTCCAGTACCTCAGGAGTTTTTCCTTTATTATGATGTATGATTAAAGGGGAACAGTAAACTGTTTACCAAAAAGCCCTCTTCGTTTAAAACGGAGAGGGCTTTTTCATTTCAATTTTCTAAATAGCACCTTGACCATTTATATTTTGATATTATGGACACGGCACAAGTGCTTGTAGTCAATTATTAAATTGAACAAGCACTAGCCTATTTTAGTGTAAAATGGTTTGCTAGTTTTTATGGAAAAAATTTTTCTAGTTTTGTTCTGTCTGGCTAGCCACAGTATGGCTACAGGATGTAGTAACTCTAAAGGGGGGATTGCTGTTTCCACAACTACAGAAAATACCAATGTCACTCTATCCACCGAAAGTGGCGATTTAGTGAATGACAAAGTGGTCACTCTCGATGCAAGCCTTCCAGCGGCTAGCTCCGAAAGTTTTATCCGTCCCGAAGATTGTGAAGGGGGAGCCACATCCGTGCGATCTGCTTTTAAAACTTTGGTTCTTCAACTTTGGTCGGGGAATACCACCAACGTTTTAACCGAAGCGACGGCTCTCAATTATGATTTGGTTCTCTACACCGATACGGCTGGTGGCAACATTTCTTATTATTTGCTCACCGAAAAAGCGGCGAATGCCAAGGGACAAGGATTTTATATTTTTAATCCGTCGGGAACACGCAATTTAATACTCGAAGCGCCGCATCCTCTTTATGATACCGATTCCGATTTAGTGGCCGCTCGTGTTTTGCGTGAGACTTCAGCCAAAGCCCTTTTTGTGGCGGGAACCCACCGTTGCGCCGACAGTGAAGCCTCAACGTGTAGCGGCACAACAACGGTGTGTGGAAGCGACGAAGCGTTTCGCATTTCCGATCCCGCGCATTTTATCTGCAATTTTTTTGAAGCGGCTCATGAAGCGATCAACGATGCTTCGGACCCCCCCACTTTTTTACAGATTCATGGTTTCACCCAAAGTTCCACAGAACCGGATGCTATTTTATCCGATGGTGTCAGTCATACGGCGTCGCAATCAGATGTGGTGTTGCAATTGATGAGTAATCTGAACACACAACTGGCCACCAAATCAGGCGGAGATGGCGTGGCCAGTTGCCAATCCTCTACTTCCCCATCTACCCAACTGTGTGCCACGGATAATGTGCAAGGGCGTTACACCAATGGTTCTCAAACCGATCCGTGCACAGCCGCAGCGACAACGGCTAACGAGCGTTTTATTTCTCTCGAGTTGAGTTATGATTTACGACACGACACCTCCACATCGGGGGATGTCGGGCCGGAAGATTTAATCTCGGCGATTGTGGCCACTTTTTAACGATGGAGCTCGTTGCTAAAAAATATCGTGTTTTAAAAAGTCTCGGGACAGGGGCGATGGGAGAGGTTTTTCTCGTGTTGCCGCCACGCGGAGATCCGGTGGCGTTGAAACTTTTGAAAAGTTTGGAAGCGGCCGGAAGTGAAGCGGCTCTGTCTCAGTTCGAAAACGAATTTAAAACGCTCAAAAAACTTTCTCATCCCAACATCGGAAAAATTTTCGATTACGGTTACGACGAAGAATTAAAAAAAGTTTTTTTTACGTCTCCGTGGTTACGTGGCAGTGATCTTTATGTTGCCACTCAAGATCTTTCTTTTGATAAGTGCGAAGAATATTTTGTTCAAATGCTTCGGGCTCTTAATTATCTTCATCAAAAGGGGCTTATTCATTGCGACTTAAAGCCGGGCAATATTTTTGTCGAGAACGAGCATGTCCAGCTTATCGATTTTGGTTTGGCCGGTTATTGGGGGGAATCGATTGTTGGAACCCCCACTTATTTAGCCCCCGAAATTTATCGTGGCGAACATCACAGTGTGGCCAGCGATCTCTACGCCATTGGCGTGATCATTTATAATTGTCTTACCCGCACTCAGCCTTTTTCGGGAGGAAGTTTGCAGGAAGTTTACGATCGTCATCGGACGTTTACCCCTCCTCCTATTTCTCAAGTCAACACATCAGTTCCCAAATACATGAGCGATATTGTCAGCACTCTTTTGTCTAAAAAACCGGAACAGCGCTATTCAAGCGCTGCTGCTGTCATCGAAGAACTGGCGGCTTATTCCAAAACAAAATACACGGTCGAAACCCCTGAGACTCTTTTGTCTTACTTGCCCACCACGTCCGAGCTGATCGGGCGCAAAGAAGTCCAGTGGCGTATTGGCAATTTGCTCCATCCCTTTATTTCCGGAAAAGGAAAAACTCCTTATTATGGTTTGTATATTTATGGGGGACGGGGGCTTGGTAAATCCAAATTTGTGCATCAGATCAAAAACGAGTTGCAGCTCGAAAAAATTTCTGTGGAGGAAGTCCTTCTTCCCTTGGGAGATTCCGAAAAGAAAGTGTTGGAAACATCGCGCGCTCTTATTTTGGAAGATGTCGACAATTATTTGATGACCGCCGAGGGACGGGGGCGTTTAACCGAATTTATGGCGTTATTGGAGCAAAAAATTCTGTCCCCAAAAACAACCGGTTTTATTTTGGTTGTCAGTGGCGCCGAGGCCAAAAGTTGGGATGCTTTCCAGCATCTTTTTCCACAAGAAATGTTTCATTTCGAATCGGTGGCCCTTACCCCTTTTAACGAAGAAGAAACTCTGCTTTTTTTGCAAACTATTATTGGACAAAGTGAGATTCCCCAAAAATTTGTTGAAGAACTTTATCGCAATACCGAAGGAAACCCCGGTTTTTGCACTCAGATCATCCAGAATCTCATCGAGAAGGGGCTTTTGTTTGACGAAACGGGGAGATGGAGCTCGGACTTGTTGGCCCACCTCGAAGATGTTTTCAAAAAAATGGAGCCGCCACGCTCGTTGGAAGAACAGATGAAGCACGAGTACGAGACTTATAGCGCGGAAGAAAAAGAAATACTTTGTTGGATGGCGATGGCTCCTTATGGATTGACCGAAAAAATATTAGAGAAGCTGACGGGGCAACGCAAAGTGGGAAAAACTTTGAAAGCTCTTGTCGAAAGACGGGGCATTCGCCTGGAAGACAACCGCACTTTTTTTTACCGATCGGCCTTTGGCCCTTTGGTGGCACGCTTTCTCCCGGTGGAAGAAAAGAAAAAAAGAAATGCACGCTTGAGTCAGCCCGAGCTTGGTTTAAGTCCGCGCGAAGTTTTTTATCACCAAAGTTTGGGCGAAGATTTTATTTTGGCGCAATCCGCTCTGGAAAATTTGGCCAGTCTTTTTAACCGCGAAGGAAAAAAAGAGGAGGCTCTCGATTATTATCAGCGTTTAAACCGGACTTATTTACGGGCGCCGTTGTTGCAAAGGGTGGAGTGGGGGATCAAAACTTCCGAAATTCTTATCTGGCTCAACCGTTTTCGTGAAGTGGAAGAACTTTTATCTCGACTCGAAAACGAAATTAAATCGGCCGAGGAATCCATTCCCCTCAAAAACCAATTGCTGTTGATGGAAAAAAAAGGATTGGCTCTTTTACACCAGGAAAAAATCGAGGAGTCGAGAAAATATTTTGTGAAAGGACATTTATTAGCGACGGGAGATTCTTCGACACGCGTTGAAGAGGTCCGTTTTTTAAATGATCTGGCTCAGATCGAAATGATTACGGGACACCCCGAAAAAGCGATTTCAATTTTTGCCGAATCGCGCCAAAAGACACATTCTTTTTCTAAAACTGAACTCAAAGAAATTACCAACAACGATTTGGGCCACGTTTACTATCAACTCAAAGATTATGATCGGGCGATTGATCTTTTGGAAAAAGATATTGATATGTTTTCCGACATGAAACATCATGAACCGATGGCCCGTGCCCTTTATACGTTGGCCGAGAGTTATCGCGCGATTAAAAAATATCGCAAGGCGATCAAAGAATACCAGCGCTGCGTTCAAATTTGTCAGCAGGAACATTTTTTTCCGATTCTTCTTCGTGCCTACAATGGTTTGGGAAATATTTATCTTCTGGATGAAAAAGAAAAAGAAGCGCTGGGCAGCTATCAAAAAGCCATCGAGATCAGCGTTTATCTCAAAGACCCCACCACCAAAGCAGCGTTGCTTTCTAACCAAGGGCTGATTTACCGAAACAGCAAAAATTGGCCGCAAGCGACCCGCCGTTTTTTGATGGCCAAACAGATTTTGGAGAACAAAGAGATAAAGCTGGCCTACGAACAACAACTTCTCTCGAAGTGTTACGACGAACTCACCCAGATCGCGCGCGAAGAAAAAGATTCACTCAAAGCGCTTTCCTTTCAATTGGAACGGCAACAGGTGGTCGAAAAATCAGAGGTGTTAATGGGCGAATCGTTTGATGTCCGCTACACCTTGGCCGAACTCTATCTCGAAAATCGGCTGACCGATTCGTTTACTGCCGAAATTAAAAAATTAGAATCCATCGCCCACACGCCGGAAGAAAGTTCCAAAATTTTAAATTTGAAAAATCAATGGACGAAGATCGAAAGTTTCGATCATGGAAGCACGATGAAGGTCTGAAGGTGTGTCATCCCCGCCCCGACAAGTATGCGGGGTAAACTCCAGCGGGGATCCATTGATTATCACTTGCAGCGCTAAAGTTTGTTATGCAATAACAAAAAACTTCGGGGCAGTAGCTCAGTTGGGAGAGCGCGTCGTTCGCAATGACGAGGCCGGGGGTTCGATCCCCCCCTGCTCCACACTGCTTTGTCCGCCTCAGGCGGACTACGCAGTGCAGGCTATTTTTGAATGGGCGTTTAGCTCAGAGGTAGAGCACTTCCTTCACACGGAAGGGGCCGTAGGTTCAATTCCTACAACGCCCACAATTTTGCCCCTGTAACTCAGTGGATAGAGTACTGGCCTCCGAAGCCGGGTGCGGGTGTTCGATTCACCCCAGGGGCACCACAAATAAAAAATTGCGTTTTTTTGTTTGTTTTGCCTAGAATCCTTCTTCATCAAACTTTTAACCGGGGAGGTTACTCATGGCCAAGAAGAAAAAGAAAAAAGTGAACAAAATAAAAAAAGCATCGAAAAAAATATCCAAGAAAAAATCTGCAACGAAAAAAATTAAAAGAAAATCAGCGGCGAAAAAGAAGCCCGCGGCCCACAAAAATAAAAACAAACGCGGTCTTTCTTTGAAGTCGCGAGTGCAAAATGTAAGAAAAAAACTGAGCGCCCGTAAAACCAGTCTAGGAGCCAAGCTTAAGGTCGCTAAGACCGAAATTCGTTCCGGTTTGGGAGAAGTTAGAGCCAAGGTCCAAGATACGGTGCATACTATCGGCACCACTTCATCGCGTGTTCAAGAGAGAGCCATCGAACCTTTGGTGAGTGAGTTGGTCGAAACAGCGGATGATTTCGCCAACGATCTTGTCACTGACGCCCGTGAAATTGCCGCCGCCGCCGCCGAAACAGTTGGAGAAAAACTGGATCAATTTGGCGAAAAACTCGACGAATGGCGGGGGGAGTGAGCCCCGCCGTTCTTTTTAATCCTTCCAAACTATTGAAATAGTTAAATATATTCACATATATTTTTTTTCTGCATTTTTTTAGCAACATTCTTTTTTTCCTGCCGATACACCACCAGAATAAGAGGTTAATTTATGAAATACTTTTCACAAAAATTTTCTATCCTTCTTTTTATCGGGTTTTCTTTTTTAGCCACGGCTTGTGGAAACAACGATAAAATTACTCCCCCCGATCTCAATCCCGAATTAAGTACCGATACGGATGGTGATGGAGTTGTCGACGCTTTCGACAATTGCCCCACTATCTATAACATCGACCAAGCCGATGCTGATGGCGATGGTGTGGGAGACGCGTGTGACAATTCCACGGGTGACGGGGCGGTGGATACCGACCTGGATGGTGTGGCTGATTTCGAAGATAATTGTTCCACTATTTCCAACGTCGAGCAAACCGATACCGATGGCGATGGACTAGGTGATACTTGTGACGAATTTCCCACGGGAGGTTCAGTTGACGATACGGATGGCGATGGCGTGGAAAACACAACCGATAATTGTTCCACTATTTCCAATGTCGAGCAAACCGATACCGATGGCGATGGCGTGGGAGATGCGTGTGACAATTGTTCGATAATCAGCAACGCCACTCAAGCCGACGCCGATACGGATAGCATGGGTGATGCCTGTGACACCGGTGATACCGATGGCGATACCGTTATTGACATGAGTGACAATTGTGTTTCCGTTTCTAATGCCGACCAAGCCGATTCGGATGGCGATCTTGTTGGTGATCTGTGTGACGATGGAGGAGACGGTGACGGTGTTGTTGATACTTTGGATAATTGTCCCACTGTGGCCAACGCCGACCAAGCCGACACCGATCTTAATGAAGTAGGAGATGTGTGTCAGGATGATGATGCCGATGGTTCTACCCTTGCTGATGGTGATTGCAACGATACCGACGCAACCATTTATCCCACGGCTACAGAAACGGTCAATGGCATTGATGACAACTGTAATGGAACTATCGACGAAGGCACTTCCGCTTACGACGATGATGGCGATGGTACTTCCGAAGATGCTGGTGATTGCGATGACACCAATGCCGCGATTTATGTAGGGGCTACCGAAACGGCAAATGGTATCGACGACAATTGCGATGGCTTAGTTGATAACGAACTTTCTTCTTACGACGATGACGGTGATGGTACCTCCGAAGACGCTGGTGATTGCGACGACACCAATGCCGCCATTTCCCCCGATGCCACTGAAATTTTTGATTTGCAAGATACCGATTGCAATGGTGTCGGCGACACCGCTTTTAGTTTGACCTCACTTACTTCCTCGATTGTCGGTGATGCTAGTTACGATCAATATGGCAAGTCGGTTGTTATTGTGGGGGATGTGAATGGAGATGGAATTGATGATTTTGTTGTGGGTGCCCCTGACAACGACAGTGCCGCTTCAAACGCGGGGAAAATTTATCTCTTCTATGGTTCAAGCACCTTGGCGAATCTCGAAATAGCCGATGTTACTTTCACCGGTGAGGCCAGTAATCATGAAGCAGGAAGTGTGATTGCCGCCGCCGGAGATGTGAATAACGATGGTTGTGCCGATTTTCTTGTCGGAGTCCCTGCGTCTAACAGCAGCAAAGGAAAAGTCTACCTTATTTATGGTAAAGGAAGTTGCAATAGCTCTACGGTTTTAAGTGGAAGTTATTTGCTGAGTGCTGTTGGCGGGACTGTTTCGGGTGCTACTTTTATTGGTGAAGCGGCTTCCGATAAAGCCGGCTACGCCTTGGCCGGTGTGGGAGATGTCAACGGTCAAGGCACCGACGATATTTTGATTGGAGCTTATGGAAACGATGACGGCGGAAGTAGCGCCGGCAAGGCTTATCTTATTTATGGTGAAGATCGATTGAGTGGCACAAAACGCCTTTCGAATGTGGGGGGCACTCTCGATGGAGCCACTTTTGTTGGAGAGAATGCCGGAGATATTATTGGCAAAACTCTTGGCTCTGCTGGCGACGTTGATGGTGACGGTTATGCCGACATTCTCGTTGGAGCTCCCGGATACGATTATCATGCGAACGCCAATGTGGGGAAAGCCTACCTTATTTACGGACAGAATCCGGATGATCCTTCCGAAGATTATCCTCTACGTGGCGATTACCTTCTGGCCGATCTGGGGAGCACTCTTGCAGGGGCCACTTTCATGGGGGCCAGCGCTGGGGACAACTTGAGTTATTCGTTAACAGGGGTTGGAAATGTTTCGGGAACAACTTACGACGATTTCGCCATCGGAGCTTACGGTACTTCTACCAACACCGGGGAGATTTATCTTTTTGCAGGAAGCAGTACCCGTTTGAGTGGTGCGGTTAGTTTAAGTTCAGCCGCGGCTACTTTTACAGGAGAGAGTACCGGCAATTATGTGGGATGGAGCATCAGCCCCGCCGGTGATCTGGACAATGATGGAACCCGTGATTTTATTGTAGGCGCCTATGGAAATGGTGAGGCGGCAACAGGCGCTGGAAAAGTTTATGTGGTTTTGGGGAACAGTGCTGGATTGTCAGGGAGTTATAATCTCAGTTCCAACGATAACAATCTTTTGGGAGAGAACGCTAACGACTCCGCCGGCTATGCCCTAGCAGGTGGCGGTGATATCGATGGAAGTGGCAGCAACGACTTTATCGTAGCCGCTCCTTACTATGATGGTTCTGGTAGCAATACAGGACGTGTTTATTTGATTTTAAAATAGGAGAATTAATATGAATCCACTAATGATTTGGCTTCTCGGAGCCTGTACCCCCGTTACCAATAAGAGCGATGATACAGCTGCGGATACAGCTTCGACCAGCACTGCTTGTAATATGGCAAATTATTCTGGCGATACCGCTAGCAATACAGGAGCCGATTCCGTAACAGGGCTATGGCCTGTGGCGCAGGTGCCGGCACAATGTCCAACGCCCGAAGATGCGGCTCTCGTGGTTAACACCGATGGAACAGGTGTTATCGAGTTCACACAAAGTTACTTTGTCATGCAAACTATTGTTCCCACGTTTCCAGTGACTTTCCGTTCGGCCTCTGGAGTCACCGCCACCCTCTTGCCGGGGACCAAGAGTGCGGATGATACAAAAAATGTGGATCCTTTAATCGATGTTGGAGCGCAAACCGTCACCATCGCAGACCTGGATCTGAATGGTTTGACCTATCCGGGTGATACCATCACTAACTCAGCCATTACAGTCAATGGTGGTGATCTTACTTTGACGAATGTATTTGTTGCGGATGTGCAATCGGGAGTGGTGGCCACTTCAAGTAATGTTATTTTGGAAAACGTTCGTTTTAGAGATGCGGTCGAATCTGCGATTTCTTTGACTAGCGGGACAGCCGAGTTGAGTGAGGTGGAAGTTTCCCAAAGTGGTGGAGTTGATGGGGTGTCTGTTATTAGTGCCACCTCCGATACCGATGTGACGGTTTCGGGAGGGATTACCATTACCGATTCGTTGGCGACAGGGGACCAAACTCCGTTGATCGAGCTTTCAACCGCTTCCTCGATCGAGAGTCTGATTGTGAGTGATTCGGAATCCACTTCAGGGCCGTTGGCTAATCTGACGGTAGGGACGGCTGGCGATTATGGAAGTCTCACCAACAGTCTTTTCTTCGATAATACTTATGGCGACGACTGTGCCATTAATCTCACGGGCAAAGGGAACTTGAGCATGGATCATGTGATTGTCTCCGATTTGGATAACCCAGGTTCGTCCGATTCTCTCGTCTGTTTGAGTCCAGATACGGATGGATCGGTGGTTGTGGAAAATTCAATTCTCCAGAGAAACTGGAGTGTCACCGGCTCCGTCTTAAGTGGGCTGTCGGCAGAAGATTATGACCAAGGGGCGGTACGTTACAACAATTTCTACGACAATGAAGGGGAAGATGCTGGTCTTTTAGATCCCACAAACGTGTCGGAAGATCCTAATTTTAGTAATACGGTGAACGCCGACTGCAAGCCGTATAATTTTCTTTTGGCGATCGACAGCACGCTGGTTGATGCGGGGGATCCGGCCGAACGCGACAATGATGGCTCGCAAACCGATATGGGTGCTTTTGGAGGGGAAGGGCAAGCCAACCTTGAAACTTCCATCAATTGGTATTGCGGTCTCTGATCCCCTACGCTCGTTGGCTACGGGGACAAGCCTTGCTGGTTCAAAACCTTGGCTTGCTTGGGTCTCCGCCTCAGGCGGACCTTGGGATTCATAACATTGATTTTTTTTAAACAAGGAGGATAAAATGGCAGATATTGGGAAAATACTTCCAAATGTAGTTGTTGATTTCGGGCCTACAAAAGTTTTCAGTCGAGTCGATCTTAATTCGACCACTGAGAATAGCTACCCCGGCGCTTTTTTGAATGTCGAGGGGCAATTTCATTCAACTTATAAAAAACATGTTTTATTTGATCTTGGCATTGCGGTTAGAGGGGAACTTTATCAGGCCAAAGACAATAATAACCAGCTCCAGGCTTTTGAAACGGGAAACTTGGCCCCCGCCCTTACCGTTGGTCTCGGTGTTGGGAAAGATGACGAAGGGCCTCTGGGTATTTTTCTCACGCTTTCACCGGGGTTTGGCGTTGGCAATTTTTCCGGAGCAGCGAATAGTAGCATTGGTCGCACAACCGTTTCGACCACCGGTACGGCTAGTGCCGGTTTCATCGTTGATGCGGGGCCTGTTGATGTCAAGTTAGAGGCAGGCATCTGTGGACGGATTCCTTTTCTGGATTACTACACAACAACAGATTCTTCCGCCGCAACGGCTTCTGTACCCAGTTCACTGGTTGCCGATACAGCAGGCACTACCCTACTTGCGGGAGTGGGGATGGTGTTTCACTTGGGTAAGTAACAAGTGTTTGGGGTGATTAAGTTATTTTTTTGTTTTAATGCAGTGCGTATTGACAGTTTGATTTTCTTAGTTTAGGCCACAGTTCGAACAAGGGGAAACCGAGGAGGTTTCCAACAAGAAGAGATTTAGGGTATCTGTTGCCAGAAACTTTCGAGCGGACGGCAATAGATACAAACAACAATCAAACCGGATTAGCCCCTCTCAACGGATAGCCCAGGTTGTCCAAAGAGAAGGGCGTAGTCCAAATTTATGAAAGGATAAAACGTTATGGCTGACAAAATCACTTTTGACGCAATTGCTGGAGATGATATTTATAATCTTTTTAGTTCGCAAGTTGCGGCTTCCTACCTGAATCAAATAGCGGCGAAGATCGATAGACATGGGAATGACATCTTGGACGATAACGAACTCACAAAAGACGAATTTATAAGTGCTATGGCTGGAGTAATTCAAGATCCAGTAAAAGCTACAAGTTTGTTTGATGCTGCAGTCACTAAATTTGGTGAAACAGTTGACGCCAATGAGGCTGTTGCTTTTTGGGAATTTATGGCCGAGGGGATTAATGTTCCTTCAGAGGTTGGTGTTGCTAAAACACTTCAATTAGCGTGGAAACAAATCGGGGCGCCCAAGACTATTAGCATAAATGACACTCAGGGGATAGTTGTTGCTCATAGAGCGCTCATTCCTTTTGGTGGAAATATTAAAAAATTTCCTCCTATGCCTTCACTTGCTGGTGAAGATCCGGCACGTCCTGTTCATCTGTTAAGATGTACTATGCAATTAAAACCGGGAACGACAACAGGAATAACCGCCGAAGAATTACAATTCTTGATTCAGGCTGTAGACAAATATCCATTTGCGCTTGTTCCTTTGAAAGAAGGAAAAAAGTCAGATACGACATTAGCTACGGCTAACGGATGTCAGCCAGGAGAAAGTTTGTTTTATTCTCTTTTCTTTTTAAACCGTAGTTCTGCTGATAATCCAATGCCAATGGGTGCAGGGACAGGAGCCAATATGATATGCATGTCTCCTGCGGGTCCTTCGATGACATGGAGGACACGTACCATGGTCAATGGACAGGCCCACAATTTAAATGACTTGTTATCTAATCAGCCAGGCATGGGAATGGGAACGATACCAACAAACGTAGCAGGATCCTGGAAGATTGTACCGACGGCAGATGGCACGATCAATATTGAATACTACTGTCTTGTTGAGTTACCTCTGGCTTCAAGTGATACGGTCTCCAATGCGATGGAAGGAATGATTTATGAAAACACGCTTGGATTATTTGGGGACATTTTTGACAACATGGCTCCTGTTTATATTGCCGCTAAACAGGCAATGACCACAAAATTGGGCAGAGTACCCACTCCTCAGGAAGTATGTGACGTATTATTACCAAATTATAACATACATGAAAAATTGTCGACAGCCGCAGCAATAAAAAAAGTACTGAGTAAAATTTAAAATAATTTCGAACTTCTTTTCCCCTCTCCCAAAAGGAGAGGGGGAAGAATGGTGAGAATAGAAATAGAGCGTTAACAGGTGAGCTTGGTAGTTGATGAAAATAATCAAGGGGGAGAAAAGGAATATAGATATGGATTCCATTACAAAAAAAGCTGTCAGCGATTGTATAGCTGACGCTAACTGTCTTAATTACGATGATATAACAACCCCACAATTAGCTGATATGCCAGCTCTTAAGAAGGTCATTGAATGTTTAAAGAGTGATGGTGCAGATAACGATGCCAGTCAATTAGACGAGTGTGTAAAAAAGGCAGAGACAATAACATCTACAGAAAATCCACCCACCCAATCCGGCGATTCGGTGGCCCAAGCGCAAACATCAAAGAAACAAAAGAAGAGCTTCTTAACACTACATAATTATCATGCAACCCTGGGGCTTAAAGAAAGGCCCGATGCAGGCATGAGCACTGACGGAACCGATTTTCCCAGCGGATGGGAACTTAGCTATTCAAGATCTCTCTTTGATTCAACACAGGTATTCAGTTTACTTAGTAGTTTTATTAAGACACCACCGCCTACATGGGTAGTCCAATTAAATGGGAGGTTTGGAGTTAGTCGGTATGATTATCAAACTGGGGTGGCTTTTGCTGGTGCCCCTACTTATTTAAGGGAAACCCGTTTTTCTGGAGGCTTGGAGTTGGGTTCTACCGTTCCTTTTCCCATAAAAAAAATTAATAAACTTAAGATTGGGATAGATGTAGGGGGGGAAATTTTGGTTGATCATCTTAATTCGAAGGGTATTTCCACAGAACAAGTCTGTCTCGGTGACCAAAACGGTGACGGTATATGTGATGAAGAAGGCACTCAAGAGACGGGGGGTATTCCTGTGAGTGCCACTGAATTTATGGAATTTGACTCTTGGGCTACGGGAACCGATGGCTATTTACAGCTTAAACTGCAATTGGGGGGCTTATTCGTATCGTTTCGAGGAGGATTTCAAACAATTTCTCTGCCGAACGCAGAACTCCCCACAGACAGTATTATCTATAGTGGTGCTTTTTATGGTTTCGGGGGCGGATTTAACTTTTAATTATGAAAAAATTAATAAAAATATTTTTTTTGTTCGCTATCATGGGTATATCTAACCAGGTGATGGCTGAGTGTATTGTCAAGAATGGCGATAATAGCGGGACTGAGTCTCTCCGATCTTACTTAGAAATCATACAGGATTTAAGCAATGGTACGTGCCGAGAAGGAGATAACAACACTTACCGTATCAAGTTTGCCATCGACTCTAACGGGGACCTCAATACCGATTGGGATACCATCCAGCTCGAGTCCCCTTTGTCGATCACGAATACCCAACGTACGATGACAATCGGCAACGACACCATAACCATAGGAGTCAACGGCTTCGGAATGGGGAGTTGTATTTTCTCGGTTGCTGAAGGGGTGCACATCACCTTCAAAAATCTTACTTTTTATACCGATACGGGCATCACCACCGTCAACGACGCCATTTGCGGTAGCTGGATCAATGGTGGAAATGTAACGGTGGAACCTACGGCGTCAAGTGATGATGATGGCGATAGCGGTACAGATGATGGAGGGAATGGTGGAATTATTTTTCCTCCCGTCACTATTCAATTCGGAAATATCGATTGGGATGGCGATGGCTACACCCGCAACGAAGGAGACTGTGCCATCACTGATCCTTCCATTAATCCAGGCGTTGCCGAAACTTGTGACGGCATCGACAACAACTGCGATGGAAATATTGACGAAAATTTTGCGACCTCACTGACTATTTTTTATCCCGATTTCGACGGCGATGGTTATGGCGATGCCAGCGCCACGGCTGATGAGCAAATTCAGGCCTGTGCCCAACCGGTTTTTTATTCGTTGACTAACGATGATTGCGACGACTCGAATGCTAGTATCAACCTGGGGTCTACCAATAGTGAATGTGATGGAACCGATTATAATTGTGATGCAACTATTGATGATGCTGTTGCCGAATGTATTACCGACAACGATGGCGATGGCTATCCTGCCACAGACGATTGTGATGATTCGGATGTTGCTGTCAATCCAGGGGTTGCAGAAATTGTTGGAAATGGAGTGGATGATAATTGTGACGGACTCAGCAGTGACTTAGTGATCGCCACGGCGGTTACTACAGGTGTGGATTCAACAACGGATGGTTCTACCAACACACCCGTAGTGGTCCCGACTACCGATAGCTCTACTGACTCTACTCCGGCCATTGATGATCTTGGAAGTGTAGGAGGAGGAGGGTGTAGTTTGGTTTCCCCAATTGGGGCCGAATCGGATATTTTACAAAAATCAAAAAAATCTTGCCATGGATACGAATACTTTGTATTGGCCTTGGCTGGTCTAGTGTTAGCGAGGGTCAGTATATAGGGTATATAGGGTCAACTCTTGAAACTTGAATAATTACAATTTTTCCACTAAGGTGTTTTCTTATGGCACGTCCGATTCGAGTTGAGTTTGAAAACGCTTGTTATCATGTCATGGCACGGGGCAATGAGAGGAAGCCGATATTTTTTTCGGA
>OBEQ010752630.1_pt1 | contig 22521 bp, 25 predicted proteins | sample 1670901 | NCBI WGS metagenome assembly OBEQ01 (sample SAMEA104232315, study PRJEB22302) | groundwater metagenome | biome: forest; feature: aquifer; material: groundwater | place: USA | collected 2011-08-07 | depth 5.4 m
AAAAAAAGAATTTTAACAGAGACTGGATTTGTTACAATTAAGGCACTATTTATGATTTTAATCTCAATACTTAAATACTGGATTCTCCTTGCCATTGCAATAACTGGCCTCTGCGCTTTGGTGTATGCGACAGTACAGCAGGATATCAGACGTGGGGCAAACGATCCGCAGATCCAGATAGCCGAAGATACGGCGGCGATACTTGATGCCGGCGTGCCAATTACAAGTGTCGTGCCGCCATTTAAAGTGGACATAGCCAAAAGCCTTGCCCCTTACATCATTGTTTTTGATAATTCTGCCAGCCCGTCGGCAGCTACAGCACAACTAGATGGGCAAATCCCTAAAGTTCCTCCGGGAGTTTTTGAATATGTTGGAAAATACGGTCAAGAATGGTTTACCTGGGAGCCTAAGGCTGGTGTAAGAAGCGCCGTCGTTTTGAAAAAGTACAATGGCGGATTTGTGCTGGCCGGCAGATCTTTAAGAGAAGTGGAGAAAAGAGAGCTGTGGATTGGGATGATGGTTGCCGGCGCTTGGTTATTTACATTCGGGACGACTTTTGTGGCAACTTTATTTCTTAGCCTTCTTCGACCACGGAAACTTTAAGATTATTGTCTTTGTAATCGAACACAAATTCCACCGCTTTTGGGCGAGAATTGGTTACGTAGAGGTTTTGCTTTGCGTTCGAATCATTTTGGCCGGGAATATCGTAGATCGCGACTCCGTATTCTTTGGGAATCTCGTTAATTTTGGCAAAATCATGGCTAGTTGGCGCTTCAGCGTCTAAGCCGGCATCTTTGGCTGTCCAATAAATGAGAGAAGCCAAGTGGCAGACACCATCGCCTGTAAGGTAACCGTCAGATTTAAAGCCTTCTTGATAGTTGAAATGGGCGTTTGTGGTTTTTGCTACTTTACCGTCGTATTTAGGCAGAACATCGTTATGAAAGGAGAAGGTCTGGCCGGGTTTTAGGGCAAAGCGGTATTGAAAAGGTTTTTCAAGCTCGTTCCAATTGATCTGGTCAGCCGATTTAACTCTGCCATCCAAATAGGCGATATTCAGGAGAATATTGTCTTTAAAAACGTTATTGACGTACGGATTGTCATACCTTTGCTCAAGTGAAAATTGGTGCTCGGCTAAAGGAGGGGGTTTTAGGTAGGTCAAGCCTGGTAGGCCTGGCAGAGGAGAGGCAATTGTGTGCCCAAAAATAGAAAAAACGGCCATAGCGGCCACAAAGTTGGCTATCATTTTTGAGGTTGAAGTATACTATAAATGAGACTAGAAGTCAAACTATAGGGTATAAAGATTTTTTAAGAATTTGTGGTATATTTGGGGTGTGAAACAGACGGATACTTTCAGGATCCTGAAAGAAAAATTTGGTCAGATTAAAAACGTTAACGTAATCCACAAGTCACGACTTTCCCCTTTGGAGAGGTTAGCTATCTTTGTGACTGACAAAATCGGCACGATGGGTTTTTTCTTCATTATTTTGGGCTGGACAGTTTTGTGGCTTGGGTGGAATGTTTTGGCGCCTGGCGGTTTAAAGTTTGACCCGTATCCGGCGTTTGTACTCTGGCTTTTTATTTCTAATTTAATCCAGATTCATTTAATGCCACTTATTATGGTTGGGCAAAATATCCAGGGAAAACATGCGGAACTACGGGCGGAACATGATTTTGAAACAGACAAAAAGGCGGAGGGCGAAATTGAGACGATCCTAATACACTTGGAAAATCAGCAGAAGCTAATGCTTCAAATTTTGGAGCGAATTGAAAAGCTCGAAAAGTCCATTTCTTCAAGACTTCGAGGGTAAAGACAAAAGAAGTGAGCTTGTTTCTCGCTCCGCTCGAAATAGCCTCTATTTTTTACTGGGATTCCCTGGGCTTTCTACCTTTGGCGCTTGGGGAGGAGGAGCCGAACTGGGGCTCGATTTTTGGGGGGTTGAAGAACTTGGTTTTGAATCATTCTTCTTTGGTTCTGATTTGCCGGACGAGTTTTTAGTAACGGTTACAGTGTTGGCATTAATCGATGGCCCAGTAGATTTGGCAGGAGGAGGCGCTGGTTTTGTGGGAGCGGGTTTGGTTGGCCCAGCAGTGTTTTGAGGGCTGCTTTGTGGTTTTGTGTTTGTTGGGGAAGATGCTGGCTTGGGTGAAGTAGCGGGGGAGGCATTTTGCCCGGGAGCGGCAGTGGTACCAAAAACTGTCACTTGCGAGCCCGGTTTAATACCTTCGACGGAGACGTTGGTGTCTTTAGATTTTACGACTGTGTCTTCGTTGACTTTGATATCTTGAGTTTTTCCGGCGTTATCTTGGATTTGGAGGGTGCTCTTTGCCGGATCAACTTGAATGACCGTACCCGTTTTTTTGTCCGGGAAGGCTTTGGGAATATTTTTTAAGATAAAGGCTGGAATGATTTTGCCTGTGGTGGTGGTTTGACCGACGATAGCAATTCTTGTCCCTTCTTGCGGGGTGGTTTGAGTTTCTATTTTAGTGGAGGCGAATTGGCGACTGGGGACAGAACCGTTGGTGACAACATCCCTGGTTGAGCCGTCATCGAACTTGACAGTGACAGTGTCGCTGGTGACTTTAGCAACGGTACCGATAATTGGCTCCTGTTGAGGCGAGGTTTTGGTAAGAGATTTAGTAATAGTTGGCTTGATTTCCTTTTTATTTTGAGTGTAGAAATTGTAAGCCATGTCAACGAAGGCCTCTTTTTGAGCCGTCGGGACGGAACTAGCAACTTCCGCGAGCGTGGCGTAGTGCAGATCACTAACTTGTTTTATTTTTAAGAGGTCGGCATCACTTGGTTTGCCGTTTTGGGAGAGGTCGATAGACTTTTTCATGTTGTTTTCGGACTGGGTAATTAAGGTTTTGGCTGTTTGGATGTCTCCGCTTTTGAGGGTTGATTTGACCTCTGAAAGCCTGTCTTTGGAAATATCTAAATTGGTGGCTATTTTCTGGCTGTTATTTCGGGCGAGCTTCAGTCTAGTGTCTTCAACGAATTTTTTGATGTCGTAAAAGATTGTGCCGGGAGTGAAAATGGCACCACCAATTTTGATAGCGGCGGCTTTTTCTGGGCTCAAATCTTGAGCCGTTATGCCTAAGTCGGCGGCAGTAATGTTGGGGAAGGTGTTGGTTGAGCCATCTTCGGCGGCAAGGACTTCTCCGCTTAGGTTTTGGGCTAACGCTTGGACAGCTTGGGCAGTTTTGCTTTGGGCCAGGTAGCTACGCATAGGGATTTTTGCTTGAGGTTTGCCGACAGTCGCGGCATCTTGGAAGTAGGCAACTTCGGCAAGCTTGGCAACGATAGTTGGATCATTACTGTTGGTGAAAATGGAAATAACAAAAGGATTGTTTTGTTTAAAAATGAGGCCGCCATCATGGTAAATCGGGGCTAAGTCACCAGTTTTATGGGCGACTAGGGTATCTTTGGGCAAGAATGCCGGGATCATGTTATTAATCTTTTGTTTTTCAAAAATGGCAAGGATTTCGTCGGAGCTGGCGACTTTTTTGTCGTAAAGAAGGTTGAAAAAGGTGGCTAAGTCTTTGGCGGTTGTGGTGTTCAATTGATATCCGGGGGTTTGTTCGTCTTTCGGGGCTTGGTTTGCGTCGAGATTTAGCTTTTGGCCGACGACGGTTTCGGTGATACCCAGATTTCTTAGGGTTTGATTAATGTTTCTTCGATCCAGAATGTCCAGAAGGGTGTTGTAGGCGGTGTTGTCGCTTTGCTCGATCATGGCGGCGACCAGTTGACCGATGGGGGCAACAGTATCTTCGCGCAGTTTGGGGAAATCGTCAGTTTCAAGTTCGGTGGGGACTACGTTATCGGCAGAAATAGTCACCTGATCATCGAAATTGATGAGACCGAGCTGTCTTTGTCTGTAGGCTTCCAGAACAACAAAAGATTTAATGGTTGAGGCCGGGATCCAGGAACGAACGGAATCGATACCAATTTCGCGCGGGCTTTTTAAATCTTTAAAGTAAATGCTGACGTTATCGGAAACTCCCAAAAGTGCGGCTTGGACCGTAAAGTATTTTTGAAGTTTATCAACGGAGAGTGCGGGTTCGGCGGCGCTTGTTGTCGCTTCTTTTAGCGACGGCTGGGGGGAGACAGAAGGCGCTGGGGAATTAATGGTATTTTGAATTTGCTGAGATTTGAAGGCGACGGCGGCGAGCGCGAGGACGACTAGAGTCACGATGATAACCGCGATTATTGGAGAGTTTCTTTTGCCCGCCATAATTTAAATATGACATAATAATTGTTGTGATAGCAATATTATGAAGCGCTCAATTTTTTTAATCCACAATATTGATGCTGGTAATTATTTTGAAATTCTGTTGCTTTGGGCGGCGATTTCAATTTTAGGGATTCGTTTTTATCTACGGGTGACCGGTTATCCGCAACTCGGCGGCGGCGGTTTTCATATTGCCCATATGCTTTGGGGTGGATTTTTGATGCTTGGGGCGATTGTTCTTCTTTTGGCGTTTTTTGGAGGTAATGTTAAAAGACTTTCGGCAATCATTGGCGGAATTGGTTTTGGGTCTTTTATAGATGAACTTGGAAAATTTATTACGCGGGATAATAATTACTTTTTCGAACCTACAATTGCCTTTATTTATGTAATTTTTGTCGTTTTATTTTTGGTTTTTAGGTTTATTCAAAGACGCAGGAAATTTTCGCAGGATGAATATCTGGCCAATGCTTTCGATCTGGTAAGAAGTGCAGTTCTAAATGAGATTGATTTAGGCAGAAAGGAGAAAGCGGTTGGGATTCTTAATCAGTGCGATCAATCTAACCCGGCTGTTGAAAATCTTAGAAAGATTATCGAGCAAATTAAAATTAAAGAGGAAGAGCCTTCATTATTTGAGAGGTTAGACACTGGAGCGCGGAATTTTTATAGAAGGATGATTTCGCATAAGTGGTTTTTGAGAATCGTGGTGCTCTTTTTCCTAGCGCATTCACTTTTTAATCTTTATCGGTCGTCGGATATTGTCAGTTTGTATTTCAGGCTCGACGAGTTTGAGCTTTCTTATATTGAGGCCGGCAAGTTTATTTCTTCAATAATGGCCGCAATTGTAGCAATTTTTGGGATGGTTGTGACCGCGAGGTCAAGGATTTCCGGATACAGATTATTTCGAGATTCTGTTTTAATTTCGATCTTTTTGACACAATTTTTTGATTTTTATGACAATCAATTTAGAGCCTTGACTGGTCTGGCTTTTAATCTTTTTGTATTGTTTGTTTTGGAGTACATGATTTTGCAGGAAGAGCGCCACCAAATACCTGGTTGAAAACCCTTATTTTAATTAGGATGTTTGTCGGCAGTCCTCGGAAGTTTATTGAGTAGATTTTGGTGCCGGGGAAGAGGTAGAAGTTTTCTTCATTGATTTAAGACCACTTATGATTGTGACCGCGTCGGCTCTGGCAGTTTTTAGATCCTGGGCACCGGTTTTGATCATTGCCCTGGCGCTATCCAGCTGGGATTTATTTGTCGGGTAACCATCTGGTGTCAGCGGCGAAACTGTGTTTTCGGCATTTTGATATTGGGTTTTGGCATCAGCAACTTTGGCCTGCATGTCGGAAAGAGCAGATTGAAGAGCAGTCACGTCGTTTCCGGCGGCTTGAGCACTTTGAATCTTGGTCTGGAGCTTGGCTGCAATAGCCGTTAGTTTATCGGCCGCTTGAGACATAGAATCGGCGGAGGAAAGAATATGGATTTTAGGAATAAAGAGGGCGAAAATTCGGTAGGAATCGACGATTGATTTGACGTCGGCCCTCAGGGTGTCCAGGTCGGTATCGGCATCAATTTTGGATCTGAGCGTGGTAAGAGTGGTAATTTGGGATTGGATTTGGCTTACGAAGGTAGATTTATCGGCATCTGATAGCCTTTTGTTGCTATTAATTTTGGTGATGAGGTTATTGAGAGCAGCAACCCGGCGGTCAATTTCTTTGTCTGCCCGGGTTTTGAGACTGGTTATTCTGGCTGCTTGGTTTTCGGCTTGTTTTTGCGATTTATCGGTTGAAGTGCCGGCAGCTGGAGTCATGGAGTTGGCACCTTGAGCAAAAACTGCAGGGGTTATGGTTAGTACTGCTAGGAATATGGCGATTGGTACGGTTAGGTTTTTCATTAATCTGATAAATCTACTTGTTTATCATTTAGGCCACCATCAACATTTTTTAAATCTCTATCAAGATTTTTGAGGTTGGCATCCATATTTTGAGCATCGCTGTCAAGCGCTGGATCGTCACTAGAAATAGCGGGGTAAGGATTTCCTTGGGATAAGGAGCTACTTGTTTGAGATGTTGGTGTTTTATTGCAGGCGGTGAGGATAAAAAGAGAAGCGATTGGTATTAAAAATAGGGCAACTTTTTTCACCGTGATTCTATTTTAGTACAAATTTGCTTTTTGTCAATGACTTTTCAAGTATGTTGTTAAAGCAGGGATGATGCCCAGAGATGCACCTAAAAACATTCCCCCAACGACGTCTGTCAGCCAGTGTTCCCCCAAGTAAATTCTGGAAATAAAAACGAGCGCTATAAAAACTCCACAAGCAAAAACTGTTAGTGTATGTTTCTTGACTTGGTGCAGGTAAAGGCTGGCGAGGGCGAAAGCAACAAGAAATGTTAAACGGTAAACGTGGCCTGAAGGGTAGGAATAGCTGGTGTGGAGATAGGAACTGGGAAAGACGATGCCTTCACCGCGGAACAGGTAAAATGGCGGTGCCGGATGGAGAAGAAAAGCTTTTCCAAAGACTTCGACAGATAAGCCTAACCAAAAAATAAAAAAAGCAAATGAAAGTAGATAACGCTTTTTAATTACGCTTATGATAAGAAGGCCAAGCCAAAGGAGGGAAGTTACCTCGACGGATCCAAATAAGGTAAGAATGGAGAAGGGAATATCGAATTTGGACGGGATACGGTTTTGGATTTGTATGGTCGTATCAAAATCGATTTGGTGAAACACTTTTTGGGCGACTAAATAGGAAAAAAGAATAAAGGTGATAAACAAAATTTGCGATATGAATAGGAGGAGCGACCTTTTGGAGCTCATTTTTCCAATTGTAATACAATATGAAGGCTTATTTCTCGTAAATTCGAAATTGGCCAATTATGCGAATTAACAAGTACATAGCTAGTTTAGGGGTGGCCTCGAGACGGAAAGTCGACGAGATGATTGAGTCGGGGAAGGTTAAGGTTAATGGGAAAGTTGCTAAACTCGGGCAGAAGGTTGAGGCGACGGATAAGATTCAGGTCGGCGGTCGGGAAGTTGCGGGTAAGCGCGAGAAAATTTATTTTGCAGTCAACAAACCGAAGGGAGTAATTTCAACGGCCCGCGATACTCACGGCAGGAGAACCGTAGTGTCTTTGGTTAGGTCGGGCGAGAGACTGTTTCCAGTCGGACGATTAGATGCCGAATCGGAAGGGTTGATGCTGCTAACCAATGATGGCGAATTGATGCAGAGGCTGACACATCCAAAATATCATGTTCCGAAAGTTTATGAAGTGGTGGTTTTGGGAAGTATGGGGGAGGAGAAGATTGGCAGGATGAGAAGCGGAATGAGACTGCGAAATGGCGACGTGACTAGACCAGCCAAAGTCAAAGTGGAAAGTCGCGATGAGCACAAAACTGTGTTGATTATCGAACTTGGTGAAGGCAAAAATCGGCAGATCCGTAGAATGTGTGAAGCTTTACATCTTCATCTTTTAAACCTAAAGCGGGTCGAGCTTGGGCCGGTCAGACTTGAAGGTCTGCCAGCGGGTGGGCACAGGAGACTTGAAGAGGATGAGGTTAAAGATCTTTATCGGGTAGCAGGGCTTGCACCGACTTCTTAGTAAGAGTTAAAGCTTCTTCGAAAATCCAAGCAAATATCAAAGACGCAATCAGGGAGCCAATCGAAAAAAGTAAGAGACTAGAAATTGGGTAAACGTCGATATTTAAAAGCATTATCCTGATGGCGATGGTGTGAACAAGATAGATTGAGAATGAGAGGGCGCCGATTTTGGTTAAGATTTTAACTGCGATTTTGGGTAACTTGAGCAAATTTTCTCCATAGAAATTACAAATTAAGATAAGCGCTGTCGCTAGTAAAAAGATTGAGAAACGCGTGAAGCGAGTCTGGGAAATCACGTCGGCACCAGCGGAAATTTGGCTAATAGTTTGGAAAAGAACTAGGGGGAAACCCAAGACCAAAGTGACTAAAACGACTATTTTGACAACACGGTTTATTCTATTTTGGTTTGCTAAAAGCATTCCCAGAACGAAGTAAAAAACCCATGATCCGAAAAACAAATATTGTTGTTGATCACCCCAAGGGAAAGGGAGAGTGAGTAATTTTTGGCTAGCGAGAAAAGCTGAGGCGAAAGTGATAATTTGAATTGCTGCGGCCAGGACTATCGTCTTTACCTTAGATTTTTTCAATAAATACAGAAAGGCCGGAAATAGCAGATAGAGCTGAAGGATCATGGGGATGAAGTAAAGATGATAATCCGCGCGGCCGATTAGAAATATTTGCCAGAGCGGGTAGGGATTTTTAATTTGTGACCAAGGAGATACAAAATTTAGGTAGAGGTAGATAATCAGGGTGGCCAGAAGGTAAGTGGGGATGATTCTAGCAACTCTTCTTTTATAAAAGGCGGCAAGTTCAAGTTTTTTCGTTTGGTATTTGGCGACTAGGGTGTAGCCGGAGATGGCAACAAAGAGGGGGACACAAAAGCGGGACAGTTGATCGATCGTTATTAATAAGGAAGCGGCAGTGGAGCCTTTGGGGTAGACGTAAAGAGAAACACCGACTATGTGAATTAGAATAACGCCGAGAATGGCGAAGGCCCTTAGGATATCGATTTGGGGTCGGCGCTCCATTTGAATATTTTAGCAAAAGAGAGGGACTCGGATGTTTTTTAGGCGGATTTGGCGCCCCATTTGGCCATTTGATCGAAGATATCGTCTAGGGAGCGGCCTTTTTCGGTAAGGCTGTATTCCACATGCAAGGGAATTTCCTGGAAGATTTTTCTTTTGATAATGCCGTGTTTTTCGAGCTCATGAAGCCTAAGCGATAATGTTTTTGGGCTAATTGTCAATGATTTTTCGAGTTGCCCGAACCTTTTTTCGCCTTCAAAGAGATTGTGCAGGATGTGCATCGTCCATTTGGACGAAATAACTTTGAGGGTTTTATCAACACCGCAATGTTTGCTGTCGTGCGTCATTATGCCTTTCCTTTTTGTAAGTACTTTACAAAATGAAGTTACTGTATTTATTATAGCGATATGAAAGGCAAGAATTCAAGTCCTCAAAAATGGGGAGATTTGGCATCTGACGATTCAATTGCAAAGGCGAAAGAATTACTGATTGCTAATGGTTTTGGGGTCGAAGTTGTTGAAAATGGGCAAGAGGCGAAAGAAAAAGTGCTTTCGATTTTGCCAAAAGGAGCAGAAGTGATGACGATGACCTCTATGACTTTGGAGGCGATTGGAGTACTGCCCGCGATTAACGAATCGGTAAATTACGATTCAGTGCGGGCAAAACTAAATTCGATGGATAGGGCAACGCAAGGACGGGAAATGCAGAAGATGGGAGCGGCACCGGAGTGGACGGTAGGAAGTGTTCACTCAGTGACAGAGGACGGGAAAGTGATGGTTGCTTCTAACACCGGAAGCCAACTGCCGGCCTACGCTTACGGTGCTGATCACGTGATTTGGGTTGTCGGGACACAGAAAATAGTAGCTAATATTGAGGAGGCTCAAGCGAGGCTTTATGAGTACACGTTACCGCTTGAGGACGAAAGAGTTAAGGAAGCATATGGAATGCCAAATAGTTTTGTTAGCAAACAGCTTATTTTTAATAGGGAAGTTAACCCTGACAGAATCACGATAATTTTCGTCAAAGAAAAATTAGGCTTCTAATGCAGCAGGCAGTTTTATTTTCAATCGCTACATTTATTTCCACTTTAGCCGGCGGATTTTTGGCTATTAAAAACCGCGAAAGGCTTCATTTGATTATGAGTTTTACGGCCGGAGTTCTAATAGCGGTTTGTTTTTTTGACATTTTGCCGGAGATTTTTGATATTTCCCAAAAAAGCGGTAGTGATGTGACCAGAGCCTTAATTGCCATCGTCGTTGGATTTTTTACAGTCCATATTTTGGAAAAATTTGCAGTGATTCATACAAGCCATGAAGAGGAATATGCCGCCCACAGGCATCCGACGATCGGACTGATCAACGCTTTAGGGCTTTCTTTTCATAGTTTTTTAGATGGGGTCGGAATCGGTCTTGGATTTGCCGTAAGTGCCCATGTTGGGCTTTTGATAGCAATTGCGGTGATTGCCCATGATTTTTCCGATGGGCTAAACACGGTAACTTTGATGCTTTCCCACAAAAATACAACCCGCAAGTCTCTTGGTCTTTTGATTGTCGATGCTACCGCGCCGGTTCTGGGAGTTCTTTCGACATTCCTTTTTAGGATTCCTGAATCGGTATTGCAACTTTATCTGGGATTTTTTGTCGGTTTCCTATTATATATAGGAGCAAGCGATTTACTGCCTGAGGCACATAGCAAGCACAGTTCTTTTAAGATGATTGGCTTAACGATTTTGGGTGCGCTTTTTATATTTGTAGTAACCCGCTTCACTTAACTTTCCCGTGTGCTAAAATTTGCGTTAATGCCGCTTTACAAGAACATCCGGTTTTACGTCCTTTGCCTGGCTGTAATTTTTTCCATTTCGATTTTTGTTGGAGTTCTAATGATGATTCCTGAAGGGTCGCTGAGGATAATAAAGTTGACTCAGTTATACGCATTGACAACGCTTTCGCTTTTATATATTGCGCTTTTGATTGGGCCGGTTGTCTATATTTTCCACTGGCTGCCATTTAGGGGAGATATTTATCGGGTAAGGCGGGCGATTGGAGTTTCGACCTTTTTCTTTGCACTACTCCATGCGTCGTTTGCGTTTTTTGGAGAACTGGGAGGATTTGCGGGACTGTTTTATCTTTCCGGTAAATATTTATTGGCAATCAGCTTTTCGTTTACGGCGCTTTGTATTTTAACGGCGATGGCCTCGACATCTTTTGATTTTATGGTGATTAAACTTGGGAAAAAGTGGAAGCTTTTGCATAGATTTATTTACTTGGTTGCAGTTCTAGTCTTGATCCACGCACTAATGTTAGGCACTCACTTTCAGGATATATCTGGGTGGATACCGCAAGTGTTTTTAGGGGCGTTTGCCGTGCTTTTGGTGCTTGAAGCGAATCGATTCGATGCATATCTCTCGCGAAAATTTATTGCGTTTCCGCGCTTTGGAATAAGCACGGTTATTGTTGTTGGTCTGCTGCTTTCCTATTTTGTGTATTCATTTTTGCCACAAGGTTCGGTTCCATCGCTTGGTATTCATTCTGCTCACATCCAACTGGCCAAACAAGCGCAAAATGGTGGAGGACCAAATTTACCGGCAAACCTTGCCAATATTCCTGGGCTGCAGGGAGACAGGACGAGGAGATATACGGTTAGTTTTAGCCATCTGGATTCAGTGAGTCCAAACCAGGATGCAGTACTGCGATTTATGGTTTTTGACGCTTCGTCCGGGAATCAGGTCCAGCTTTTTTCAACTGTTTATGAAAAGCTGGTGCATCTGGTGATTGTCGATAGTTCTCTTGCCTATTTTTCCCATATTCATCCAGCTCAGGACGCGAGCGGATTTACGATTACCACTCAATTCCCTAAAGACGGAGATTATCACCTTTACTTAAACTTCCAACCGCTCGGAGCGATCGAGCAGCAGTTTGCTTTTACTATAAAGGTAGGCGGCGGTGGTTCGGGGCTTTCGAGCGCTGCGCCGGATGATGACCAGACCAAAACGTTTGGAGATTATCAGGTTAGTATGAGCCACCCAAAGCCGCTTTTGGCATCGCAGCTTTCGGTAGGTGGGCAGACTTTGAAATTTACTGTAAAGGATGAAAGTGGCAATCCGGTTACAAACTTGAAGCCGTATCTGGCGGCTTTTGGGCATTTGGTGATGATAAACGAGCAAATGTTTGATTATTTGCATGTTCATCCTTCCAATTTGGTTGCGCCAAAGGCGGATGCTTTGGGCGGGCCGGATGTAGAATTTTTGCCGATTGGAATTTATGGGCCGATAAAACCGGGAATATATCGGGCGTTCGCGCAGTTTAATCCAGATGGGAAATTGTTTACGGCCGACTTTACGGTGAAGATAGAGTAGTAAGTATTAAGTAGTAGGTATTAAGTATTATGAAAAGCAAAAAGTTAGCAAAATTAATAACTCTGTGTTTTTTCGTTCTCTTCTTAATACTTAATATACAGAGCCATGCGACCAATAATGGTCTAACAAAATTCATAATACCTGTCGCTTTCGCCCATATTTTGGCAACAGATGGATCCGTTGGGGCGGTTTTACATATCGACCCGGAAGACGATCCATATGTGGGACAGAGTGCAACCTTCTTTTTTGAGTTTAAGGAGAAGCAGGGGAATTTTAGCTTGGATAATTGTGATTGCAAAGTTTCGATTCTGGAGGCCGGGCGTGAAATTTATTCGGGAGTTCTCTTGCCATCGTCGACAGATTCTAAAAGTAGTCTGAGTTTTTCTTTTACATTTCCGCAAAAGGATGTTTATCAGGTTAAAGTTATTGGTAAACCAGTTGGTGGTGCTACTTTTGGGGCGTTTAGTTTAAATTATGATGTGCGGGTTAGCAGAGTTGTTACTCAAGATTTTAAGTCGTCCATTGTTCAATCACCGCATTTTGGGCACTACGTGGCAGGCGCAATTATTCTAGTGTTTTTTGCTCTATTTAAAAAGAGAAGGGAGGTGAGAGTAAAATGAAAAAATTAATCATTGGTCTTGCCAGTTCCTTTTTTGGGCTGACGATGGCTGTGGTTCCGGTTTTTGCTCACGTGGTAGTAGGACCTGCTGAAGTTGGGGTAGCATCTTTCCAAACATTCACAATGGGTGTGCCAAACGAAAAAGATATGCCAACCACTACTTTACGTTTGATGATTCCGGAAGGTTTAAAGTCGGTTTCTCCAAATGTTAAGCCTGGATGGACTGTATCGGTTAAGAAGACCGGAGATGGCGACAGCGCCAAAGTTTTGGAGATTGATTGGACCGGCGGATCGATTCCGGTTGGCCAGCGAGACGATTTTTTATTTTCCGCTCAGGTTCCGGCAAGTGAGGCGAAACTACTTTGGAAGGCATATCAAACCTATCAGGACGGTACAGTTGTTGCTTGGGATGCGGACCCGGTAACGATTAAAAGTGGAGACGAAGGAACACCATATTCTCAAACAAAAGTAATTAACGATTTGACGGCGACAAAGGGAGTGGACAAAAGCGAAATGGTTTCTGGAAAAGCTCCTTTGGTGCTTTCGGTTTTGGCAGTTTTGATGTCGGCAGCGGCTTTGGGAATGGTCTTCAAGAAGAAGTAGACAATGTATAATCATTTCTAATGAAATATGCTTTGAGGTTTTTTATTGCCTTTTTTGTTGTTTTGCCCTTTTTGGTTTTGAGTTTGCCGGCGCAGGCGCATATGGTTGGGCAGCCGCCGTTTTTTAAGATCAATGGTACGTATTCGGATCTTTACCCGGTGCCGACAACTTCGCTTGCTAATTTTATCTTGCCTCAGGATTTGGCGAAGGAGAATTATCTTGTTGGAAAACCTATTAGTTTTGAAATTGATACGGCGCCGCTTTCAGTGCCGGCGGAAATTGTGCAAAAGACGACCTTTAGCTGGGATTTTGGAGACGGTACAAGTGGACTGGGGCTTAAAAATACGCACACTTATCAAAAAGCCGGGTCTTATGTCATCACAATTTACGTGCAGTACGATCAAATTTCCGGAAAGCAGCTGTTTCAGTCAGTGCTTTTAAACGTGATACCGGATACAAATTATCAACTGCCGAAGGCCAAGATTTCGATAGAAGGAAAAACTTCGCGAGAGCCGTTTTTGGATATCTTAAAGTTCCCGTTTGGCACGAAGCTAAACTTTGATGCCAGTGGCTCAACCGCGCCGTCTTCAAAAATAGTAGATTATTTCTGGGATTTTGGGGATAGCCAGTCGGCTGGTGGGGAAAAGGTGAGCCATACTTATTCAAAGGATTTACCGCAGCAGCAAGTCTTTTCGGTTTTGAGAACGCGCGATGACAACGGGTTTATTGCCGACACTTTTGTGGAAGTGGACAACCGAAAAGGCGAAAGTACTTCTGCGACAAGCAATAAGGGGACTGGCAATTTGGTAATTTGGGGGTTGGGCATTGGAATACTGTCACTTTTCGTGTTTGTTTTCTTGAAAAATAAAAAGTAAGAGAGCTTATTCATAGAAAGGCTTTGCCTATTTCTCGAGACTCGAAATAAATGGTACTTCTTTTTTTGGTTGCTTTTATATCTGGTTTGGTGACAATTTTGGCGCCGTGCATTTGGCCGCTTTTGCCGATTGTCTTTTCGGCGTCGGCGGTTGGCGGAAGGCGGCGGGCGCTCGGAATAAGCCTGGGAATCGTTTCCAGTTTTGGAGCGTTTACGCTTCTTACTTCTTATTTAGTTTCGCTTTTGAGGTTTGACGCAAACTTATTGCGGTTTTTTGCAGTATTTGTGATTGGGTTTTTGGGAGTGGTTTTGGTAGTACCGGCGTTCTCTTCCAGATTAGAGGCGGTGGTTAGCAGGCTGTCAGGCAAGTTTGGAGCAAGGTTCCAGAAAGGAGATGGATTTTGGGGAGGTCTGATTTTGGGAATCGCTCTGGGAGTGGTTTGGACCCCGTGTGCCGGGCCGATTCTGGCGACAGTAGCGACCTTGGCGGCAACAAAAGCGGTTAATTTTGAAATTGTAACCGTTACTTTTTTTTACTGTTTGGGTATTGGAATCCCGCTTTTTTTCTTTGCCCGAGCAAGTTCCAGGTTTTTTGCAAAGAGCAGGGGCATTTCGGGCTACACCGGACGGGTGCAGCAAGTCTTTGGGGTGATAGCGATTTTGACAGCACTTGCCATTTTTACAAATTACGATAAGCTAGTTGAGTTAAAACTCTTGAGTTCTTTTCCGTCGTATTCTCAGTTTTTGGATAAGTTGGAAGGAACAGTCGGCAACCAGCTTAATTCAGTAAAGGGTAATAAAGGTGGTGGTAGTGTGGGCCAAAAAATCCAAAGTTCTAATCTAAGAAACTATGGACCGGCGCCGGAATTGGCCGGAATTTCTAATTGGCTGAATTCTAATCCTTTGACATTGAGTCAACTGAAGGGGAAAGTGGTGCTTGTCGATTTTTGGACTTACACTTGTATCAACTGTATAAGGACTCTTCCTTATGTAACTAGCTGGTACGAGAAATATAAAAACCAAGGTTTTGTGGTTATCGGGGTGCATACACCGGAGTTTGAATTTGAGAAGAATACAGCCAATGTAGCAGCGGCTTTAAAACAATACAAAATCAACTATCCAGTAGCTCAGGATAACGATTATAAAACCTGGAACGCGTACTCGAACCAGTATTGGCCGGCTGATTATCTTATTGATGCCAAAGGAAATGTTCGTGATGTTCACTTTGGTGAAGGGAATTATGACAAGACTGAGGAGGCAATTAAAGAACTTCTGGCGGAGGCCGGATCGACGGTTGACAACAATTTGGTAAATATTGCTGACAAGACGCCAAAGGCGAGTTTGACGCCGGAAACTTATTTGGGGACAGCCCGCATGCAGAGATTTGCTCCAAGCGAATCGGTTCGCGGAGGATTACAGAAATTTACATTACCCGATAATCTTGGGGAAGACAGTTTTGCTTTCCAAGGTTCTTTTGACGTCCAGGCGGAGTTTGCCAAATCAGAGGCAGGCAGCGAGCTGTTTTTTAATTTCAATGCCCAAAAAGTGTTTTTAGTGATGCTTCCGGAAACTGTCGGCGAAAAAATCAAAGTATACTTAGACGGGAAACCGATTGACGCTGCTAGCGCCGGCGAAGACGTAAGAAACGGGGTTCTAACGCTGGACTTGGATCGGCTCTACAATCTTGTTGATCTTAAAGCGGTCGGAGGCAGGCATCTTTTAAGGTTGGAATTTTTGGGAAAGACATCAGTCTTTGCTTTTACATTTGGCTAATTGACCAAACAGTCGTAAAATTATATACTGCAATAGGCTAAACTCCGGTTTAGCTTTTGCCATATATATGCCTGTTTTAGCTGATACAGTTTGCATACGCTGCGGGAAAACAAGAATTGTTAAACGAGTTTGGAAAGAGAAACTCGAACACGGTTCGGTAATTACTCATACCGAATCCGTTTGTCCAGATGCAGAGTGCCAAAAGGTCGTTGACGAAAAGTTTGCTTTGGCCCGTGAGAGGCGTGAGCAACTGGAGAATAAACTTAGCACTCCAAAAGCTGCGTAAGTTTGATTCTCGCCGCTCAATAAAAGGTTACTGTACTGCTTTTGTATTCCCCGTCAATTTTAGGATAGAATATTAAGACTTTATGTACAAAAAGGCCAAAATTTTATTGAAGCGAGAAGTTGCCTACGGTTTTTTGGTTGTTGCGATTTTGGCGCTTGGGGCATTAATTGTTTTTTCAGTCTTGACGGGGCCCAAGCAAGACAAAGCGGAAATTTATGAAAAACCGAGACCGGTAGCAACAGCCGCGGCTGGTGTTGTTCGCTCCTTTCCAAGTCCTTCACCACTAGCTTCGCCGTCGGCTACGCCTGAGGCGGCTCCAGTTTACACTGGTTACTGTTTGAACGTGCCGGTTATTTTTTATCATCATATACAGCCTCTGGCAGAAGCAAAGGCTCAAGGTCATGGGGGCTTGACTGTGGATAGCGGCATTTTCGATTCCCAAATGGCTTATCTTGTTTCGCGCGGCTACAAGACAATTTCGGCAGACCAGCTTGCGGCGGCACTAGCCGGCCACTTGGGAGTGCCAGCCAAAAGTATCGTCGTCTCGATGGATGATGGATACGACGATATTCATAAGTACGCCTACCCGATAATCCAAAAATACGGGATTGTTGCCAGTCTTGCCATTCCTACGGGGCTTATGAATAATCCGGGATACATGAATTGGGACCAATTGCGAGAGATGACAGGGAGCGGCAAAGTTTTTGTCTATAACCATACTTGGTCGCACGCGAACTTGGCGGGAGGGACAAGAGACAAAGCCCAGTACGAGGTATCAACCGCCAAAAAGCAGCTAGCAGAAAACCTTGGTAAATCCTCTTCGGTCCTTTTTTATCCGTATGGAGCAACTAACGATACGGTAACTCAGGTTTTGGCTCAGAATGGCTATAATGCCGCCTTTACAACGCTCCCTGGAACAGTGCAGTGCGACACGTTTATGATGAGCCTTCATAGAACCAGAATTGGGAATTCTCCGCTTGCTTCTTACGGACTATAGATAGGGCCCTGCGCCCCTCTCCGCCTTTGGCGGATGCGGGGCTAAGACTGGGTATGATACTCTAGTTGGTATGACAGACGAGAAACGTCTTTTGGATTTGGCTAAGTTTGTGCGGTTTAATATCCTAAGGATGACGACGATAGCTGCTTCTGGTCATCCCACTTCTTCTCTTTCGGCAACCGATTTGGCGGTTGCCCTTTTTTTTGAAAAATTACGATTTGATATTAACGATCCTAAAAACCCCAATAATGACAGGGTAATTTTTTCCAAAGGTCATGCATCACCGCTCTTCTTTGCACTTTGGGCCGCGGCAGGTGTTGTAAGCCAAGAAGAAATAAGCACTTATCGCAAGTTTGGAAGCGTGCTGGAAGGACACCCGACGCCAAGATTCAAATATGCGCCGGCCGCGACTGGCTCTTTGGGGCAAGGGCTTTCAATTGGTATCGGGATGGCAATAAACGCGAAGTATTTAGATCAAACCAGTTATCTGACTTATGTTTTGATGGGCGACGGCGAGTGTGCCGAAGGGTCGGTGTGGGAGGCAGCGGAGATTGCTTCTTATTATAAACTGGGGAATTTGGCGGCGATTGTCGACGTGAATCGGTTAGGGCAGAGTGGGGAAACGATGCTGGTGTGGGAAACAGAAAAATACGCAAAAAGATTTGAAGCTTTTGGCTGGGAAACGCGCGTTATCGATGGACATAATTTGGAGGAGGTTGTGAAGGCTTACGGGACGATTGACGGTAAAGGCGAAAAACCGGTTGCCATCATTGCCAAAACTATAAAAGGTAAGGGCGTGTCTTTTTTGGAAAATAAAGAAGGATGGCATGGAAGGACCTTAAACCAAGAGGATTTTGAAAAAGCAGTTCGCGAGTTGGGGGAGGTTGACCAATCGATTCGTGGAGAGATGGAGAGACCCGAAGGACAGGGTCCTGTCAGCGGTCCGTCTCATTCGACCTCTTTTGCCATTCCCGAGTATAAACTTGGAGAAGAAGTGGCGACGAGGAAGGCGTATGGAGAGACGCTGGTGGAGCTTGGATTGGTCAACCGCGACATTGTTTGTCTTGACGGGGATGTGAAGAATTCGACATATGCCGAGATTTTCAAGGAGAAGATTCCAGAGCGGTTTTTTGAGATGTTTATTGCCGAGCAAAATATGGCCGGCGTTGCTTTGGGCTTGTCGTGTTGCGGGAAGATCCCTTTTGCCTCCACATTTGCCACATTTTGGACACGGGCACACGATCAGATTAGGATGAGTGCTTATTCAGCAGCAAATATTAAATTTGTGGGGTCTCATGCTGGTGTTTCTATCGGCGAGGATGGGCCAAGCCAAATGGGGCTTGAGGATATGGCGATGTTTAAGACGGTTTTTGGGAGTGTGGTTTTATGCCCGGGGGATGCGGTTGCCTGCGCGAAACTAGTCGAGATCGCGGCAAATCAGGATGGGATTTTTTACATCCGGACAAACCGGCCGGCGACGCGTGTAATTTATGCCAATGACGAAGAGTTTAAAGTGGGCGGCAGTAAGGTCCTTCGATCAACTAAATCGGATAAATTGGTGATTGTTGCCTGCGGAGTGACCGTTTTGGAGGCACTCGATGCGGCGGAAGAGCTGGCGCGCGAGGGAATAAATGTGCGGGTAATAGACGCCTACAGCATTAAACCAATTGACGAAGAAGGATTAAAAAAGGCGGCAGAAGAGGCAGGGAATATGGTGATTACTGTTGAGGACCATTATGCCGAAGGCGGACTGGGGGATGCGGTTTTGGAAGTTTTTGCAACTGACGATCGCGTCAAAATCCACAAACTGGCAGTTTTTAAGATGCCGATGTCCGGCAAGAGCAGTGAGCTTTTAGAATATGAAGGAATCTCGGCGGCTGCAATTGTTAAAAAGGTCCACGAGGTTTTAGCCTAGTTTACTTCACCAGCCCTAAGAAGCGCCTCCCTTTCTAAGTCAAGAGTTTGCGCGTCTATTTTCAAACCGCCGCGGGAAGCGAGAATTATTCCTTCTATCAAGCCGCGTGTTCTGTAAACGTGATGCTTGAGAAGTTTATCTAAAAATATTTCCGGTCCGCCCGTTAAGCTTTTGACGTGGACTTGACCCAGAAGGGGACCGGTTGACGCGTTAACGCAAGCAATATCGGTGACCATAATGGTTATGACCTGATCGGTCCAGGGGCCATTATTTCTGATTAAGATTACCCGGCGTTCTTCGATGACAATCTCGTCAGGGAAAATTGCGAGCGGGAATACTTGTCTGAAACGGGCTATTTCTCGCGATTTGAAAACCGGCTCGGGTTTGAAGCTTGAGACAGTATCCAATTTCCAGATGTCGCTTTGGGCTTGGTATTTCATTTTGTTCTCATTATAGCCACTTTGCCCAACGTTTCAGTTAAAATTATTACGTAAATTTTGTAAGATTTTGTAATTGTTGACCTTTTTTTCAATCCATTTGCCGATGTGCTACAATTTGCGCGTGAAGGAACCATTACTTCACGAAATCGATTCTTTTTTCGCCCGATTCAAATCCCAAAACTATAAGCGGGGAGAGACCATTTTGAGAGCTGGTGACCCACCTCTGGGTTGTTTTTTCCTCAAAAAGGGGTTCGTTCGTGTGTATTCAGTTTCCAGAAACGGAGAGGAGTTTACTTCGATAATATTTAAGCGCGGAGACATATTCCCGATCATTTGGGCAATAAATAATGCACCAAATGATTATTATTGCGAGGCCATGACTGCTTGCGTTTTGGCGCGGGCGCCGCGAGAGGAATTTATTAAGTTTATTAAGGATAACCCGGAGGTTAACTTTGACCTGACTAGCCGGACCTTAGTGCGGCTGGCAGGGCTGCTTCGCAGAATGGAATATTTGGTTTTTGGCAACGCCGACGATAAAGTGGCCTCGATACTTTTGATTTGTGCCGAACGTTTTGGAAAGCAAGATGGCGACCGCGTGACTATAGAAGTGCCCTTAACGCATAGCGACATTGCTTCTTTGGTTGGGCTTTCACGAGAGACGGCCAGTATCGAGATGAAGAGACTTGAAGATGCGGGACTAGTTGGACACAGTGGACGTCTGCTGCAGGTTTTGAATTTAAGACGCTTAAAGCGGCGATCGCTTTTAGATACCGGTTCGTAAGACTATTTTTTTAGGGACTGCGAGGAAAGTTACGGACATTCCTAAGTGAGAGGTTATCTTCTTAGAAATTCTGAAGCCGTTTTCTTTAATTAACTTTTCCAGAAGTTTGGCGTTGAATTCGTGAAGGTGGGCGTCTTGCCAAACACGGCCCTTGGTTTTTATCCAAAGGTGCCAGATTAAATGGAAGAGGAGGCTGCCGGAATCCATAGAAATGATTGTCTGGCCATCGGCCTTTAAAACTCGTCTCATCTCTTGAATTGATTTGGCCGGATCTACAACATGTTCCAGGGTTTCGGTGCAAATAATAATGTCAAAAGCCCTGTTTTTGAAAGGCAGTTTATGAGCGTCACCGATAACAAATTTGATGTGTGGGTATTTGGAACGGGCAAAGACGATAGCTGCTTTGTAGCTGTCGAGGCCGGTAACCTTGCTTTTTTTAAGGGTGCGGGATATTTCGTTTGTTAAAATGGCGCTGGAGCAGCCGATATCTAGGACTTTTGCGGTGCCCTTTTTTTGTTTGGGCAAGAGCTTTAAAACTTGGGCAAGCTTGCGCTTGTGCCAGAGCTTTTGGAGCAAATTTTTGTCAATGCCGCGGTCGTAGTAATCCGGGGGAACTTGCGCCCAAATTGCCTGCAGTCTGCGAGACGAAATTTTCGGTTTATTTATCTTGGCGTGCATAACTTTCTGGGATTCTAACAAAAGAAGCAGGTGAGATACAATCGATAAAATTAATGACAGACGGATTTATTCAGAAGTTAAGCTTACTGGCGAGCGAGCGAATTGTAGATTCGGGCCAGAAAATAGCCGAAGACCCAGGTAAGCAGACCGGCCGCTATCAAAATCCCCAGGAAGTTAGCGAGACTCGGTTTTGGCACCAGCGAGGCAAGATCAGCCCCCATAAATTGGCTGTTTAGAAAAAGCTTGAAGAACGTGGGCGCGAATATTTGAAGAATCCAGAAGAGAACGTAAAAGAGGATGGTGGTAAGTGCTAAAGCGTTGGCCAGGACTAGCGGCTTGAACATAATTTAATTATATACGGTGCCATGCGTCCAGTAAACTGGATTAATACCCAAGATAAAGTGAGGACACAATTTAACCTGTTGACACACTTCATACTTCTTTGTAACGATGGATGTAGACCCAAAATATTTTTGGGTCTAGCCCTTTCAGTTAAGGTACTGGCCAGTATTAAAAAGGTCCCATGCGCATGGGATCTTTTTTTTGGGGTTTAGGGCAACAGATTGGCAAGTTGGAAAAGGCTCAGTATTTTGGGGTCCTGTCAGTTCTTTCCCTCCCGTCGGTGCTCCCCTCCCTTTTCCGATTTGGTTGGTGATTCGAAAATTCAAATTGATTCCAAAAAGGGAGGGGTGCGCGCCGACGGGAGCCCTTCCAGAACTGCCACCCCCTTGGTGTCATTTTTTTTGATCTTGCCAATCTGTCACCCCGTTTTTTTGTGTAGTTATTTGATTTGGAGACAGTAGAAGGGTAAAATTGGCCTTTAATATGGCAAATTTCGTGGTACCGGAATCATTCAATAGCCCCACTCACGGCAGGCTTTCGTGGGACGAGTCGCTTTCTAAAATGATTGCCTTTATGGGCACCGATACTAAGGCCTCTTATGAAGTGATAATCGGGACCGATTCGGAGGCGCAGAATGGGACGGCAGACTTTGTTTGCGCTCTTATCGTCCACAAGAAAGGCCGCGGCGGTGTTTATTTTTGGGCCAGGCAAACGATAGAAAATCTGTATTCGCTTAAGGCGAGAATTTGGCAGGAAGCCTTGATTTCTTTGACACTCGCCGAAAAGTTGGTGAAGGATTTTGGCGATATGGGGCTTTTCGATTTGAATTTGGAAATTCACGTGGATGTTGGGCCAAACGGACCAACGCGCGAGATGATTTCGGAAATTGTGGCGATGATTCGGGCCAACGGCTTCAGGGTTGCCACTAAGCCTTCTTCGTGGGGCGCTTCACATGTGGCGGACCGACACGTTTAGACTTTTATAACTCCAGAGGACTAACAAATTG